>Ga0079226_10002902_pt1 | contig 13202 bp, 10 predicted proteins | sample Poulit2014_FD_76345 | JGI IMG/M metagenome (GOLD analysis project Ga0079226, IMG submission 76345) | Agricultural soil microbial communities from Georgia to study Nitrogen management - Poultry litter 2014 | ecosystem: Environmental > Terrestrial > Soil > Agricultural land | place: USA: Georgia... | reverse complement strand
TCGATCTGCACCCGCAGGTCGCGGGCCTCGTACTGGTCAGCGGCCCGGGCCAGCGCGTCGATGAGCTCGTCGCGGTCAGCGTTCTGCACGGCGCTCAGGTTGTCCCGGCCGTCACTGCCCCCCTGCCTACCGATCTGGGCTGGGGTCCGCGGGATCGGCACCCGGGTGCTGATCGCCTGCCAGCGGGTGTCCTCCTCGATGGCGGTGGAGACATCGTCGGTGCCGCAGTCGCGCACCTCCCAGCCGGCCTCCGCCACCCCGGTGCGCAGCGCCGAGTAGGCAGCGGACGCGAACGGGTCCGTGGTGTCGTAGAGCACGCACACCTCGGTGCCCGCGTCCACACCGATCTCCTCCCGTTCCTCCGCAGCGTCGCTGGGGCCAGCGCCGAGCAGCTCCCGCAGGCCGGAGTCCTCCTGGGCGATCGTGTAGCCCTCCCCACCCGGAGCGAAGACCATCGCGTCGGTACCGGAGTAGATGTTGCGCCACTGCCCGGCCGCGGCAGTCAGAACCTCATCGCGTGGCACAGCACGCAAGAAGGCCTGGCGGGCGTTGTGCCAGGACAGCTCACCACGGTCGCTGCGCAGCACCAGTGCCCACATCGTGCCGTCATGGGCGTTGCTGACGCCGTAGTCCACCCGTTCCAGGTCGCGGACCCGGGTCCAGGCGTCCGGTGTGGGCGGGACCTCCACCACGTTCACGCTGCTGCCGACCTGGGTGAGCAGGTCGCTCGCGGGCATCTCGGCCACCTCTACCTGCTCCACCTCGGGCTGAGCGTGGCCGGTGAACTCGCGGTTCACCTCCAGGGTGACGACCTGGGCGTCGGTGCGGCGCTGGTCCACCTGGGTGATCCGGTAGGGGCCGTTGGACAGCAGCAGGTCGTCCGGGATGTTGCTGCCATCTCCTGACGGCAGCACGAATCCGCTGTTCCACGCCTCGGCGAGCGCGGCGAGGTCCTCGACGTCGGCGTCGGTGATGGCATCGATCACCGCCTGCTTCGCCTCCATCGGGTCCTCGATGCCGAAGGCGAGCTCGCCGGCCACGTGCGCCGGCACCGCGACGTCCAGGGCGGTCTGCCAATCGATCACCGGGTGGGCGAAGCGCACCTCGATCCAGCGGCCGAACTGGTCGTAGTCGGTGATCTGCTCACTGGCCGTCAGGCCGGTCGGGACGGAGTCGAACTGCACGGTCGGTCCGTCGTCTGCCGGCTCGTCGTCTGCCGGCTCGTCGTCTGCGCCGGGGTCGTCCCCCTTGCCGTCGGCGTCCTGCACAGCCTCCTCGGGTGTGGTGAGCGCATTGGAGCCGGCGGCCCAGGCGAGCATCAGGTCCGCTGCGTCCACCGGGATGCCGTCGGACCAGGCGGGTTCGGCCAGGTCGTAGCGGACGGTGAAGGTCTCCGGGTTGGTGATCGTGGCGGTGCCGAAGCTCTCGTCGATCACCGCAGCTCCCTCCACCGCTACGGCGAACTGCCCGCGGGTCAGGGCAGCGACACCCAGGTTGCCCGCGGTCGCCCCGTCGGTGCTGGCCGCGTTGGTGGACGTCAGCCGGTGGGTCCAGCCGATCGTGGTGCTGGATCCGGCGACCACCGAGTTCGGCAGCGGGGTGGCGCAGGCCGCCAGCGTCAGCGCGAGCGCGGACGCGAGAAGTCCAGCCAGCCCGCCGCGGCGCCCCCTTCGTGACACAGTCACCTCTCAGCTCCGGTCGCAGTTGCCGGGGACGATTCTACGGGGCAGACGACCCGGGGGCTGGTCCCTGCTCAGGCCGGCCACCGCCAGGGCAGCCTGAGTCCGCAGTGCTCCTCCAGCGCGAGCAGAGCCCACGACGGGCGACGATCAGCGAAAACTAGGTTGATCGAGCTCGTGCCAGGACCCCAGCGGCATCTCGACCATCCGGACCATGTCGATCTCGTCCTCGTCCACGATGCCGCGCTTGACGAGGATCTCTAGCACCTGGGCGCGGGCACCCTTGTACCAGAGCTGCTCAGGGGTCAGCTTGCGCGTGCGATCACGGCGGGGCCGGCGTCCTGGTCTCGATGCGAGGAGAAGTGCGACAAACACGCCCGCCGCCACGACAGCAGTCACGAGGGTCAGCACCCCGAGCCACGTCATGCCCTCGGTGCCGGGAACCTGTCCAGCGACCAAGAACGCTGCCAGCGCCAGCACGGCGGTGGCAGCGGTGATGACAAGGTCCCGCGGCGATCGCCGCCGGCTCTCCCACCAGATGCCGAGCACGGACAGCGGGACGGTGAGCGCGGCCACGTAGGCGATGCTCGCTCCGCCGAGCCAGCCCGCCGCCGAGGCAGGGCCGTCCTGCATGGACGCCAGGTACGCGAGCACGAGCCCGATCAGCGGCGAGGCCAGCAGCAGCGCGAGCAGCACGAACACGAGCGGAGCAACTACTGCGCCGCCCACCTTCGCGCCCACTCCGGGCCCGGACAAGCCTTCATCGAGATCCTCGGGCACCGGACGGGCGAGGACCGCGGCCTCGACCTGCCCCCACAGCGGCGGCCGAGGAAACTCAGCCGTCCGAGCCCACTGCTCCACAGACTGCTCGCGCTCCACCTGCTGCTCCCGTCATCTCGGCTGCAGGCCCCAGCACATCACGAGTCCTGGGCGGGACGCCAGCGTAGTGTGGAGACGCACGAGTCGAACAGTGCGCGCATCGACTCCAGCATCGAGTCGTCAGCAGGGGTTCCCACCTTCGAGGCGAAACCGGCAACAAGCTGCAGAGCGCGCCTGCGCTTGGCTCCGGGAACCGGGGTGAGGTACACGATGGAGTGGCTGACCACGCTCTCCGTACCCAGCTGACGGACCTTCTGCCGCTCCACACGTAACGTTCGCTTGTCGCCGAGCAGCGGCGTCGCTCCGTGCTCACGCACCAAGGACCGCACGACATCGTCCAGGTTCTGACCTGGCTCAGCCTTCCGTATCGAGGCATTGAGAGAGGCCGGGACGAACAACGTGCTCGGGTCGGGCTCACTAGCCGAGAAGAACGCGAAGACGCCCCCTCGACGCATGTCCTGGAACGAGCTCTCCAGCATCGACTTCATCTGCGCGTACAGGTCCGGGCGATGGGCCTCCATCAGGCGCCGCTTCGTGCCGGCCAGCATGCGCTGCAACGTCTCATCGTCGGGCGCGCTGCGCGTCCACCCGGCTGGGAGGTCCATCTCGAACTCAGGATCACGCTGCAGGCCGAGCTCAGCACGCAAGGGTGCCGGGTTCATTGGTCCTCCTCGAACCGCCAGGGTGGGTCTTCGACGAGCGAGACCTGCCGCTCCGAGACAAACGGGACGCCGTCGGCCCGCACGAGGCGGATCGACTCCATCAGCAGGAGCAACCCCGGCAGCGCGTAGGCCACCAGCGGAGCGAGGGACTCATCGATCGTGAGCAACAGTGTGACCTCACCATTGTCGAAGACGAGATTGACCGATGCCAGCTCAACCGGGTCGCCTTCGACCTCGATCGTTCGCCGGGTCGCGACCTGCAGGCCCGGGCCGATATGAGGTGCCTCGATCGAGTGGACCACCGCACCGATCTCGGTCCAGTCAGGTAGTCCGTCGTTCGACAGGATGCTCACGTGGCAGTAGACGGCAGCGGGACCTTGCACCGGCCAGACCTGGAACATCGCCACCGAGTGCGCTCGTTCGCGCTCGTCGAGCGCATTCTGCAAGATGGGGCGCACGTCCTCGAACGTGACGGTCTCCCCCTCGAAGCCCTCGTTGCCGACAACCTCCCCGAGCTTGCTGGCGGTCTCTCGGATCCAGCGCTCATGGTCCTGTGGCTCGATCCCGGTCGGGACAAACACCCACCCCGCAATCTCCAGGTCGTCGACGACGTCGATGCCCCATGCCTCGGGATCCACCGCAGCTTCCACGTCAGCTCCTTAAAGCAGGACACCCGTCCAGGTGGGCTTCGCCGGCACGTCGGGCAGCGGTGTCAGCTGCGTGATCGACGTGACCCGACCGTAGTGGCCAAGGGCATTCGAGGCGAACGTGAGCGAGTAGTCGATCGCCGCAAGGTTGCGCACCGCGCTCCCGTTGCGCACGAGCGCCAACGCGGCCCCAGGCCCTTCATGGAACGACTTGTGTGTGCGGTAGACGCTCTTGAAACTCGTGCTGCCGGTGAAGAGCTGCTTCAGCCCGGCCGAGGTTCCCTTGTTCTTGAACGTCTTCAGCAGGCCGTCCCCGAGCGCCGGCTTCGAGAACAGACCCTTGAGCTTGCCGAAGTTCCCGAGGCTGCTCTTCCCAGCAGCCTTCATCGCCGGCTTCGTGAAGTGGAGCACCTTGGTCAGGTTGGCGAGCTTGCCGACCGGTAGCACACCGAGCGCTGCGAGTCCGACATCGAGGAGGCTCTTCTTGCCTTGGCTGTACTCGTAGACGGTCACGGCAAGGTAGGCCAGAGCCGCCAGAGCCGCCAGCGCTGCCACGATCGGTCCGCCGATGATCAGAGCGGCGATTCCGAGGATCAGAGAGGCCCAGCTGAGGAACTCGGTGATGAAGTCGCCCCAGTTGTCCCAGAAGCTGTCCTTGATCTGGTCGGCCATCTTCTCGCCGATGTTCTCCACGGCGGTGTCAAAGGCCCGCTCCCAGGTGTCGTAGTCGCGGTCGAACGCCTCAGCCTCCTCCTCCCAGGCGTCGTAGGCCTTCTGCTTCGCCGCGTCTTCCTCGGCATTCTGCTTGGCCTCGTCGCTGTCCTCATCAGGCTGCAGGAACCCGCCGGAGCCCCGAGGGGGGATGTGGCCGTCGGTGTTGACGTACGTGGTCCACAAGGTCTCGCACTCGTCGGCGTGCCCGTCGATCTTCGGCTTGACCTCCTCGAGGGCTTCACCGTAGGTGCGGATCACCGGTCCGACCGGCTCGTACAGGTCTGCCGCCTGGTAGAGGACGGTGTAAGAGTCTCCGATCGATTCCCGCAGAGAATCGATCGCCTTCCCCTGCTGGTCGCTTGCGCGGGTCTTGATGTCCTTGAGCACGTCTGCGCTGTCACGCATCTGCCCCCCGAGCTCTTCGATGGCGGTACCGCGCGCGATGATCTCGCTGGCGTCACCCTCGACGTGCTGAATCTGGTGTCGCCCTGGCGATAACGGCATGTACATCAGCGCAGTCCCCTCTGTCGTCCACTCATCCACTCACTCTTCCGACTCGAGCGCGATCGCTGTCTCCGCGTCCCACTTCTCGACGCCCTCGATCACCCCGTCGACGTGCTCCTGCACCTTCTTCAGAGCGTCCTTGAGGTCGTTGCGCTTGTCGTCCCAGCGCTCTTCGAACTCCCGCGCCTCAGACTGCAGCTTGGTCTCATAGAACGGTTGACCGATCGCCGCCTCGAGTGCTTCGGAGTTGCTTGTTGCATTCTCGAACTCGTCAACGATGTTTCCCAGCTGAGTACTCATGTCTCGAAGCTCTTCGAGTGAGATGTAGATATCCGCCACAGCGTCCTCTCCCAGTCCGCGCTAGGACAGGCAGCGGGGACCGGCCGTCGTGCAGCCGGTCCCCACCGCCTGTGCAGAGTCGATCAGCCGGCGAGCTGGTCGTCCAGGTCGCGGATGGCCTGAGCCATGTCGCGCAGCGCCTGCGCCATCTCGTTGACGCCCTCGGATGCGTCCTTGAGGCCCTTGGTCAGGTCGTCGTAGCCGTCCTTGAACTTGCCGGAGGCCTTCTCGGTCTTGAAGCCGTCCTCGACGAGCTCGTCGACGTAGCCCTGGCACTCTTCGAGGGCCTCGTCGATGCTGTCCTTACCATCGTCGAGCTTGCCCGCGCACGACTCCATCTCGTCATACGTTGCACCGAAGTCGGTCATGAAAACTACCTTCCTGATGTTCTCGGATGGTGCCCCTCCTGGACCACCTGCATCTACTGTATGGATACCCGCTCACGGGGCAATGGGGAGCACTACCCACCCACTCCCGCCGTCGCCACCTGAGCGGTGGCGTCCGCGACGCCGTTGCTCGGCGGAGGGGCGGCATCGGCATCGGAGGCGAACGGCACGTGCATCGTCACCGCCCGGCCGGCCTGGACGAAGATCCCGCGCCCGTCCGGGAAGTCGGTGCGCTTCACCCGACCGAACGGCACCTTGAAGAGCGTGTCTCCGTCGTAGGAGTCCGGCTTCAGCGCGATCCCCTGGCGTGGGGACTTCCACTCACCGAGCACCCCTGAACCGCCACCGGCCCGGCTCACGTCGGCCTCGCCGACGAGCAGGTGGTCGCTGTTGTTGATCGCCTGCAGCAGCCCGCGCATGGTCCGGTCGGCCGGCCCGTCGGCCAGGTGCGGGATCTCCTCCACCACGATCATGATCCGGCTGGTCACCGACTCGTCGGAGACGATGTCGACCAGCTCGGCTGCCAGCTCCTTCTCGTCGTCCGGGCGCACCGCGCTGCGCACCCACGGCCGGAAGTCGGCGAGCTGGGCGCGACGGTTGCCGAAGTGGAACAGCTTGACGTCCGGGTCGAACCGCTCCATCGCCACGACCAGGGACCGCAACGTGTTGGTCTTGCCGGACTGTGGCGGGCCGACGATGGTGAACGAACCGACCGGGTCGAACCCCCGGGGGGCGAGGGTGTCGTCGGCGATCCCGAAGACCGGCATACCCTCCACCTGGTCGGGCATCTCGCGGACACTGATCCGGGTGGGCAGGGAGCGGATCTCCGGCGCGTCCGGCATCCCCTGCTCGCGCAGCGTCTCGGCCAGCTGGTCCAGCGCCTTGGTCTGCTCGGCCACGTTCGTGGTGCCACCGAGGACGGCGACCTGTGCCTCGTTCTTCTCCATCACAGCACGCCCGGGTGCGGACTGGTCGTCCAGGATGTCCTTGTCGACACCGAGCAGTGAGTACTGGTTCGGGTCGGACAGGCGCATGACGATCTTGCGGGAGATGTTCGCCGAGACCGCGGTCGGCACCGCACCGCTGCGGTCGGCGGTGATCGCGGCGTGCACCCCCAGCGGGCGGCCCTCACCGAGGATCCGCATGAACACCTGGTAGAAGGGTGCCCGCTGGGCGGAGATCTCCCACTCCTTCTTGAAGTCCGGGTAGTTGTCGATGAGCAGGAAGATCCGCGGCATCGTCGGGTCCGCCAGCTCCCGGTACTCACTGAGGTTCGCCGCGTTCACCCCGGAGAATGCGGCAGAGCGCCGGTCCAGCTCCTTGCCGAGGGTGCGCATGAGACGTTGGACGCGTTCCGCATCGTCACCGTCGATGATCGAGCCTACGTGCGGCAGACGCTCCAGCACGCCCAAGGCGCCGGAGGCGAAGTCCAAGCCGTACACCTCGGCGGTACCGAGGTCTGGTCGCATGCCGGCAGCGGTGGCGATCGACTTCAGTGCGGTGGACTTGCCTGCACCGGAGGTCCCCAGGAACAGGATCGACCCCTCCCGGTCCGGCACGAAGTAGGTCGCCCTCTGCTCCTGGCGCTCCGGGATGTCTGCGAGGCCGAGGAGCACCTGGCTGTCTCCCTCTGCGGGCAGGTCCGCGAGCTCTACGACAGGAGCCAGGTCGTCCAGCCACGGCCGGCGCGGCACCATCAGCTGGGCCACGTCGGCGGCACGGATCAGGGTGTTCACGATCCGTTTCTGGTCGTTCGGGCCGAGATCCTCGTCGTGCGAGTCGGACTCCGGTGGCCGCTCCGGCTCCCACTCCGTGACCGACCCGAACCGCAGCTCGGCCACCTTGACCTCGGCGGTGACGACCTCGTTCTCGCTCGTCCAGCCGCCGGCGTAGGAGGACTGGAACGGGGTGAGCCGGCCCGGGCCGGTCTTCGCGATGCCTCGGCCGGGGATGGAGGGCGGGAACGAGGCAGCGACCGGGTCGTCCACCACGTCCCGGGAGTCGGACTCGTCGGCCATCCGCAGGGCGACACGCAGGTTCGTGTTGGCGCGCAGGTTGTCCTTGATCACCCCGGCTGGCCGCTGGGTGGCCATGATCAGGTGGATCCCCAGGGAGCGGCCACGCTGGGCGATGTCCACCACGCCGTCGACGAACTCGGGCACCTCACCGGCCAGTGCGGCGAACTCGTCGATCACCAGCACGAGCGCGGGGGGACACTCGGGGTCCTGGCGCTTCTCCAGCTCCAGCAGGTCCTTGGCCTTCTTCCGGTTGAACAGGTGCTCCCGGTAGTGCAGCTCGGCCCGCAGGCTGGTCAGTGCACGACGCACCAGGTGCGGGCTCAGGTCGGTGACCAGGCCCACGCAGTGCGGCAGCTCCACACAGTCGGCGAACGCCGATCCGCCCTTGTAGTCCACGAACAGAAAGGTCACCCGGTCCGGGCTGTGGGCAGAGGCGATGCCCAGCACCCAGGCCTGCAGGAACTCCGACTTGCCGGCACCGGTGGTGCCGCCGACCAGGGCGTGCGGCCCCTGGCTGCGCAGGTCGAGCGTCATCGCGTCGCTCGCTCCCTGTCCGATGATCGCGCGCAGGTTCCCCGCCTTCTTCAGTCGTGGCCGGGGGGCATCTGAGCGGTCGATGATGGTGTTGTTCTGCCGCCACCGGTCCACCACCGCGTTCGGGTCCTCGGCGACCTCGTGGCCCACCAGGGACAGGAACATCACCGCGTTCGGGATGTCGGACTCGTCGTGCACCACCGTGCTGGCGTCCACGACCGGGGCGAGCCGCTTGGCGAAGGTCTCCATGTAGGCGTTCGAGACGCCCTCGACACGGATGTGCTGGTGCAGGTGCCCGTTGCGGACCAACCCGACGGTGGCGTCCTCCAGCCCGTTGGTGACGTCCACGAAGCTGCGGCACACCGCCGGCAGCGACTCCACCGTGGGCGAGACGAACAGGGCGTGCACGCCCACGTCCGCACCGCGTTCGAGCACCTGGGTCAGACGCGCCCGGTCCACCGGGGCATCGTTGGTGACCAGGACGATCACCGAGATCTTCGCCCGCGAGCTGGACTCCTGTGCCGCCTTGTTGACGTCGGTGCCGTACTCCATCGGGTTCCAGGTCTCGGAGAACGGGCCCCGGCGGTCGGGGTTCTGCCCGGCGCGGAGCACATACTCCTCCAACGCGCTGAGCAGCGCCGTGGCCGCAGGGGCGGAGTCGGCGAGCGGGAGAGACTTGAACGGGCTGGTCTCGCTGGTGGTGTGCGGCAGCCACTTCACCCACTCCAGCTCACCGGCCCACTCGGAGTCGGTGAAGGCGACCGTGACCACCTCGTTCGGGGCGTGCAGGCCGAAGAGCTGCATCGATAGTCCGCGCATCGTGTCCGCAGCGGGGCCGGTCGGCCCGGCGATACCGATCGACCCGACCGCCGGCAGCGACTCCAGCACGGGTACGTCGTCGACGAACCGGTAGCGCTCCTTGAGCCGGTCCACCCGTTCCACGTACTCGGGGAGGCCGTCCTCGGCCTCCCGGTGAGCGATCGAGTTCCGCGACGGTGCGCGCCCGGTGCCCAGGCGCAACGCGAGGAAGTTCCAGTGCTCCGGGCGTCTCGTCCACAGCAGCGGTCCGAGCCTGGTGGCGTGCTCGAACACCTCGGCCACCGGGGGCACCTCTTCGTTCCGGGCGCGTTCCTCCTCCGGCTTCGCCCGGTACAGCGTCTCCTCGAGCGCCTCGAACTGCCGCTCGAACAGCTGCACCTCATGGTTCTGCTTGTTCCCGGCCTGCCGCTTCTGGTTGATGTAGTTCCCGAGCGCCATCATCGGCGTCATGATGATCAGCAGCAGCGCCCGTTCCCGACCGGTGATGGCGAAGATGGCTCCGGCCATGATGATCGGCGCCACCAGCATCGTCCACGGGAAGAGCTTCTGCATCAGCTCGGTGGGCATCCGGGGCGGCGGATGCTCCACACCCGGATAGCGCACGTCCACCCGGGGGCTGCGGTTGAACAGCAGCCCCCCGCCGCGCTCCAGGATCGGGTCCTGCGCAGATCCGTCGAAGTCACCGGCCAGGTAGAGCACCAGGGTGGTGCCACCGATCACGAACGTCTGGCCCGGGACGAGCTTGGCGCGCTGCACCGGGGTGCCGTCCACGATGACCCCGTTGGCGGAGTTCAGGTCGACGAGCTCCACATATCCGCCGACCTCCACCCGGGCATGCTTCTTGGAGACCATCGCATCGGCGAGCACGATGTCGTTCGACGGGTCGCGCCCGATGGTGGCGTGGCCCATGGTGAGCGGGAACTCCTTGCCCCGCAGCGGCCCGTCGGTCGCGCGGAGCACCCCGACCGCATCCCGGGCTGCTGCAGACGGCGTCAACGAGCTGCGCGGGCCGAGGTTCACCACAGCGGCGGCGAAGCCAGAGCCGATCGCCGCCTCTCCGATGTGGGCGTCCGGCTGGAGCGGTTCCATCCGCTCTGCGGTGGGCGGCGCGACCGCGAGGGTGAGCACGTCCTCCTCGCCGGCGACGATGGTGCGCGCCGGGTCCGCCTCGGCGATGTGCCGGGCCACGTCACCGGCAGTCGCCGTGGAGTCCGCCGTGACCACGACGTCGGCTGGTGCGACACCGTGACGGTGCAGTGTCAGCTTGACCTTCACGCGCTACGCCCCATCCTCACGCTCCTCCTCCACCGGCGGGTCCGCCCCTCAGGAGTGCCCCACCACCGCTGTGCGTTCCCCGAACCGTACCGTGTCGCCTGGGAGAGCGAGAAGCGGGATCCCGGGCTCCAGGGTACGTTCTGCGCCATCATGCACGACGGCGGTGCCGTTGGTGGATCCCAGGTCCGTCACCTCTATCCCGGCATCGGTGGGGGCCAGGGCCAGGTGGGTCTTGGACACCGAACGGGTCTGGTCGGCCACCGGGACAGCGCGGCCGGCCGAGTGGTCCGGCGACGGGCCGCGACCCAGCACCAGGTTCTCGGCCACCGGGATCTGGGTGCCGTCGTCGAGGTAGAGCACGTACCCAGGCACCTGCATCCGCGTCTGCTCCACCTCGACGGGCGCCGCAGCCGGTCCCTCGCCGGCAGCTGGTGATGGCACCGGCGGCGCGTCCTCCCCTCTGCTCGCGTCGGAGGAGGGGGCCTCCGGCGGTGGGCTCCACGGTGTGCCGGTCACCAGACCGTCGGTGGGCGGCACCGGCTGCGGGACAGAAGGTGCGGCCGGAGCCGGCGGGGCAACGGTGGGCGGTGCCTGGGCCTGCGCGGGTGCAGCGGCGTCCTGCCCGGTGGACAGGTCGGCCCGCGAGCGCCCGTCGTTGGCGTGACCTGCGTCCCCCTCCTCGGTGTGCGCCGGTCGATAGCCACCGACCACCGGGCGACCCGGAGCCGGCTGAGCGGGCGGTGGCGTCGCGGCCGGCTCCTCCAGGCCGCTCAGGCCCACCTCCGGTCGCGGTCCGGCCCCGTGCGGTCGGGCCACACCGAGCACCCCTGCGCTCACCCGGCCGCCCGGTCGATACTCACCCTCGGCCCCCTGCACTGCCGGTGTGGCCAACGAGGGCATCGGCTTGTGCCCGGGGACCGGCTCTGCGGTGACCATCTTGCGGGCGATCCGCATCCGCTTCTCGTCGTAGGGTTGCAGCCCCTTGCGCACGTCGACGTACCAGACCTGCCCGACCATGTCGTGCCAACCACGGCCTCGCTTTGCCGGATCGAACAGCGGCGACAGGCAGAAGGCGATCGGCCCGACCACCAGGAGGCTGGAGCCGAACAGCACCAGGGCCCGCAGCACGATGCGCCAGAAGCCGGGCCGCTCCAGGGTCTTCACGTTCACCGAGCGGATACCCAGCATCCCTTTGCCGATCGTCACCCCCTTCCGGCCGTGCAGCACCAGCTGGACGATGCAGAAGGCGAGGGTGAGCAGCAGGGTGACACCCGCCATCACCACCGCAAGGATGAAGCGTGGATGGTTCACGAACCCGTACAGGCTGATCCGCCCGAAGTAGAGCTTGATCAGCAGCGGCAGGGTGAACACCCAGTACGGCACCTGCAGGATCAGGTAGAACACCAGGTCGATCAGGGCAGCGAGCGCCCGGCGGCCGAACGGCGCCCGGACCAGCCCGAGCGCAGCAGCATAGGCCGGATCCGGCTTGCCGAGCTCGTCCAGGCCCTCGATGACCTTCTCGTCGTCGCCGACTTCCCAGATCGTCACCGGAGTCGGCCTCCCTTCCGCGCACCCAACACTGCTCCCGCCACGGGCAACCGTACCGACCCCACGGTTCGGTCCCCGTCCCCGTGGCAGGATAATCGGGTGTCGACTCCCCCTCCATCCCCTGGTGAACCCGGCGAGCAGCAGGCCGAACAGTGGCAGGTGGTGCTCTCCACCGGTGAGACTGCCCGCCTGATACCGCGCGACGGCGGGTGGTCGCTGGAGATCAAGGGGGCACGGCAGTCGCACGTGGGGCCCCCGGAGGAGCCCCCGGCTCTCGCATCGATGCGGTGGATCCTCGCTGCGCTCGGTGCCCCGCCGCCCGCGAGCTGCGCCGTTCTCGGCGGCGGGCTGCTCACGCTGTCCCGGGCGATCGCACACCGGCGACCCGATGCCGAGCAGGTCGTGGTCGAGCTGGAGCCCGCCCTGGTCACACTGGCCGAGGAGCGGTTCGGACTGCCTGACGGCGTCACCATCCGGTGCCAAGACGCCCGCGCCTGGCTCGACGCGCCCTCCCGAGGCGACCTCGACGCCGTCGTGATCGACATCTTCGCTGCGGACCGGGTCCCGCCGGTCTTCACCTCCTTGGAGTGCTTCCGCGCGGCGCACGCGGCACTGGCGGACGACGGTCGCCTGGTGATCAACTCGGTGGCCGGACCGGACCTGGAGTTCACCCGGCGCGAGCTGGCCACCCTGCAGGAGGTGTTCGCGCACGTGGCGATGATCGTGCAGGGGTCGTCCCTGCACGGGCTGCGGTTCGGCAATGCGATCCTCATCGGGTCGAAGGCCCCGCTGGACGCCGAAGCGATCCGCGCGCAGCTGGCAGGAGACGAGTCACGACCGGCGCTGGTCACCGAGATCGACCCGATCATCGACGGTGCCGCGCCGGTGACCGATGCCGACCAGCTGTGGTCCCCGGAACCCCGGATGCCGAAGTTCGACGACGCGCTGAAGGCCCTCGATGCCGTGCAACAGATGAAGAAGCGGGCGGAGGCGCTGCGCGACGAGACCCGAGCCGCAGCTACCGAGCAGCGCCGGTCGCCTTCCTCTTGACCCACAGGAAGATGGCGGTCACCACGAACAGCACGATGCCGAGGAACGCCAACCAGAGCAGTCCCTTGATCACGAAGCCGAGCACGGACAGCACGAGCCACGCGATCAGCAGGAACACCAAGAACCCGACCATGGGCCGAGCCTAGGG
>Ga0079226_10002901_pt1 | contig 13203 bp, 10 predicted proteins | sample Poulit2014_FD_76345 | JGI IMG/M metagenome (GOLD analysis project Ga0079226, IMG submission 76345) | Agricultural soil microbial communities from Georgia to study Nitrogen management - Poultry litter 2014 | ecosystem: Environmental > Terrestrial > Soil > Agricultural land | place: USA: Georgia... | reverse complement strand
AATAAATTTAATTTTGGTAAGTCCTCTAGCGTATTAATCTCAATCTCTGTATTAATATCAATTTGCATATGCATAATATTCACCCCGAAAATATTATGCAACACCAATCATATCTTGTACATTGTTAGAGTATCATTTATAGTTAGTATCATTTACTTTTTTTTATAAATATATCCATACCTTTTTAAATAGTTCATTCTACTGTTGCAACTTGAGTATTTGCTTTTACATAATTCTCTCACTACCTAACAGAAATGATATAAATAAACTACTATTTTTGGAAAATCATCATTGTTACTTTTACCGTTTTTTGATTGGTCAATGGGCACAACTTTCTAATGATAATTTCATGGTCACAACTAAGGTGTTTCCATGAAACTATACTAATATTAAATATATATAAATGATCACTAACGTTACATAAATATAATTCAACCATCCTGACTACTATTTTTTATTAAAATGCAAAAGAGTTAAAACACTAAGTTAAAGGCAGTAAATTTCCATTTTTTATTATAGCTATTAGACAGCATTAGGAAGCAACATACTAAGTATCATAAAACTCCTTTTATTTTTCTATTCCAGATACGTGCCAGCTTCCAGAGGGTAGCCTTTAGATAACAACTTATTTGCAAAGAAGTCCTATGACTTTTTGCACATATTTGGACAAGGACATTTGAACAATAAACAATCCTTTCGATATAAACTTCATTGTGAACTATCTGTTCACTGCGTCCGCAAAATCTTTCTTTTCGATTCTGTGTTGTTCCAATTATAAACATTTCATCAGAATTTTTTAAATAGGCAGATAATAAAAGATGTTTCAACAACTTAGACAACTGCATTTTTCTGAGGCGAAAAACGAAAAAGTAACCTTCGTCTGTCATGCTATCTAAACCTTCATACTTAAAATACCCACGATCAAAGACATACTGCAGCCTTGGTCATCGACCAATACGCGACCATGTTCCTTAGCTTTCGTAATGACTGCTTGATCTGGATAGGATAATCCTTCACCCATAAACACTAGACATAAATGGAGTTTTACGAAATTCAGCCCATTGATAATTTCCTAAATTAAGAAAAGTGTACTCGAATTAATGATGTTTAATGGCATAGTTACTTTACGTCTTGTATTAAAATATGTTTTCTCATGAATTTGAGAAACTCAATTTTAAAAAAGCGATTTTAAAAATGATGTTGGAATTTCATTCAATCTTCTTTCTAATTCTGAGATGGTTATTGAATGTCATTCAATTGATTTTTGCAATTCATTAGAGAAAAATCTATCGCCTAATCGTTTGTAAGCTTTCGATTTCGTGTAATTGAGCATGAAGTAATAATGAAACAAAAGGTTTCATAAATAACTTATTCATATAGTAATTCAGTTATCAGTTCTGCACTAGACTATCAAACAATTTTTGGTTTATCGGAGATAACCATTGTGTAAATGCATTATTTTCTGTAAACTTATCCATATCTATAATTCCTTTATTTTTGAGTTGGATAGTTTACTTACTACCTATCCAACCATTACAAAGTATTTTTATTGCATACAAATGATTTTGAAGATTATTCATTTTTAATAATAATAAATGCAACGCTAGCGAAAATGATTATAATACAAAAGTCAATTTACAGTAATTAAAGTAATACCTATTACCATAATAATTGAGCCTATAATTCTCGCCTTTCCTCCCTTTTCTGAAAGAAATACTATTCCCATTATTGTCCCTATTAAAATACTTACCTCCCTAACAGGTGCAACATACGATACTTGTGTAAATGTCATAACAAATAAGACAAGAATATACGCTAATGGATTTAAAACCCCTACACCGATAGCATATTTCCATGTATTTTTTAATTCAGATAAAAACTGGTTTGATCTATTTATTATAAATAAAGAAATAAATATAAACTGTCCCACCATCATAAAATAAAAATATACAAAAGGAGATATTAATATATAACTAACTGCAGCTTTATCTATTAAAGTATAAATTGCAATAATTAAGCCAATAAAAACGCCAAAAAACAAAGGTGTTTTAGATTTCTTTGTTTTTATATTTGCAAAGCCATCATTCAAAATAAAAATGCTTAAAATAACTAACAGTATTCCCATCCCACTAAATAAGGTAATGCTTTCATTATAAAAAACTACAGCAAATATCATAACAATAAAAGGGCCTGTACCTCTTGCTGTAGGATAAATTAATCCCATATCTCCAATTTTATAGGCATATTGTAAGGAGATTGAATAAATTGCATGTGTAAGGACACTGGCTAAAATGATTAACCAACCAAAAATATTTAAAGTGAAATCTTGCATAAGAAATAAAAAAGGTGTCATAAATATTATACTTATTCCTAAATAAAACCAAACAAAAACAGTACCACCTTTTGACTTCTTAGACAAAAGATTCCATGTTGCATGCATAAAAGCAGATAGAATTAAAATCATTAAAGCTAATAACGACATTGCTACACCTCTATTCCTTTTCAAAATAACTATTGATTCTAAATTAAAATTTTGGACACAAATTGATTATTTTTTGTATATGTTTTGAAACTAATTTATATGAAACTATTATTAATTGACTTATAACCGTTTCGAGCAAGAGATCTATGTCAGTAAGGCAACTGTTAAAATAATACTAACATACCAAAAAAGGGGTATTTTGCCTGCCTTTCCACGTAAAGCCGTGCGCAAATTTTATGAATATTATTGAATAGCGCAAACACTAGCGTTTTATTTTTTGTGGTATTTTGCAGTCAATACTACCGTTAATTCTTTTACAATTGTATCACACCCCAATATATTGAACATATTGACTTCTTCCTTTTTAACATTGCATGGACAGATTAAATACATGTATTATCATAAAGACTTCCATTATAATTAAAGGATGGTATCAATTTTACTTATCAATCACATTTGCGAAATCATCACTTGTGTCTTGTATTATAGATCAAAATAGAAAATTAAACCTTCATTTGGTGGTTGAGTGCGATAAGTATGGTCTAAAGCTTACGTATCTATGTCGGTCGCCATTTTACAATCAAAAGAGTGGCCTATAATTTTTGGGTATATAATACTGGATACACCAGACTTGTCAAAACATGTGAATGTACTTAATATCGTCGATCCTCTTTTCATTCAGAATTTTAGTGGTAAAGCCTCTTTGTAAAAAATTTTCATCTTCGACATTTTTTGCTTTACGCAGATCGAAACTACTTTATAATTATGGACTTAATACTAGCTTTTTAATTAACCTTTGAACATGATTCACACTTACTTGTTAACCTTCTTCATTCAACGGTTAATAAGTTTCTGGGGCACCATACGATTTGTCACTGTTGTCATAGATTTCAATAATTCTTTCGGTCAATCTTAGTTTTTCTTGATCACGATTAGATATTATTTTATAATACGTACTCTTTGGTATATCAAGGACATCACACTTTATTTGAATCACACGATGTTATTTTCTTAATCAATAGGGTTAGTTATTTCAGTATCATTTATTTTTTTATAAATATGGTCTTAACTTTTTTAATAGTTCATTCTCCTGGTGCAACTTAAGCATTTGCATTTTCTTTTACATTTTTGCTTAATCGTTTGAAGTTACGAATAATTCATCTTCTAACCCTACTGAAATGAATTCTTGATCATTACATAAAAAATTTCTTCAAAAGCGCTATAGTCAATGATTAATTCTCTAAACGATTGACGGAATGATCATGTAATAAGAGGGTTAAGTACTGAATATGGCGTATCTGAAGTAACAATTTATGCTTGGATTAAATTGCTAACTCCGATGGAGTTAGAGGATGATTCTTCTACTACTCCAGATGATTATGCAGCATTACAAAAACAAATGTTTAAGTTGCAACAGGTAAATGATATCTTAAAAAAGCTATAGTCATATTCACAAAAAGTAAACGACACTAAAATCACTACATTCATTGACCAACCAAAAGATGAACACCCGATTCATACTATATGTGATATTCTTGGTGTGCCTAGAAGTACTTATTATAAATCATTAATGCACACCGTATCTAATCGAGATCAAGAAAACCTTCAACTAACTAAAAGAATAATAGAAATTCATCAAGAAAGTAAACAACGATATGGTGCACCTAAGATTCATCAACTTTTGATAAAAGAAGGCTATCGAGTAAGCCTTAAGCGTGTTTAGCTATTAATGAAAAAAGCTGATATTAGATTTATTAAGTGAAAAGTTCCATCCAACTCCTAGCAAAGAGAAGGTTGTAGAGCGTGAAAACATTCTAAAAAGAAACTTTTCTACGAAAAGAATCAATGAAAAGTGGGTTGGCGATATTACATATATTAATACGTTACACAATGGTTGTGCTCTCTTGCATCTGTGATGGATTTATACACTAAAAAATAGTTGGTTATTCTTTCGGACGTTCCATGAAGACCAAACTTATTATAATGACATTAAAAAAACTTGTCATACGCAACAACCAGATAAGGATTTAGTTTTCTATTATGATTTAGGAACACAATATACAAGTGATAAATTTAAAAGTATCATCAATAAATACCAAATGAAATATTCTTTCAACTATAAAGGCAGTCCTTATAACAATGCCTATATCGAGTCATTTCACGATATTTTAAAGAAAGAAGAAGTGAACCATATGCAATATATAAATTATAAAAGTGCTGAACTCACATTATTTCAATACATTGAAGGTTGGTACAACCGCAAAAGAATCCATAGAATTATAGATTATAAAACTCCACAAGAAGCAGAAAATGTCTATCTAAAAGTTAGTTGATTTTTTAAATTGCAAAAGACTTGAAAACTTACATTATTTGTGTCTAAGATATTGACCTAGATCCAAACGAAAAGAAACATACCCTAAAACTTATTAAAAAACTGAAGAGTACTAACAAGTAAAATGGACATAAAGAATATTTTAAGCTTTGTATTTATCTGCCATAGTTTATAATGACTAACTTCCTTTGGAAAGCACGAGTCTAAAAACTCTTGTGGTCGTACACACAGGAAAAGTCGTCATAAACAAAGGTCACTGAACAAGACTTCATTAAAAATATTTATCCTGAAACTTATGGAATAAACAACTTAATATTACTGACCAATGCTATTTTTAACAAAGAACCATCCTATTCAGTCACAATCGGGACTTACACCCTTTAGAATCCACCCATGCCGGGAGAACAAAAAACACTTTAACTGCTTAAAGCAGTTAAAGTGTGCACTGACCTATTAAAGTAACTTAGTTTTACTAACCAACACTGTAATTTACAAAAAATCTAATTAAATTGAATGCAATGAATCTTCTGGTTAAATTCCTGTAACAAATTAGTTAATCAGTAGTTAAAGTTCAGTACAAACCCATTAAAAGATAGACTATTATAATTGTGTATATAACATATTTGTTATCATTACTTAATTTCTGCAAATTCTAAATCATCATTCAAATATTCTTTAACATTATCTTTATTTACAAGCTCTGTACCACCATCGATATAAGCCTCAACATCTTCTTCATTTGCTAATTGAACTGCTGTTTCTACCGCTAAATATCCAAGTTTTCTAGGGTCATTTAGTACAGTTGCATCGTATTGTTCAGAATCTACTCCCTTAACAGCCTCCATAAGTCCATCAATACCAACAACCTTTACATCATCTAACTTATTAGCTTTTTCTAATACTTGCATAGCTCCTAATGCCATATCATCATTGTGCGCATAAACAAGATCAACATCTGGGTGAGCTTGTAATAAATCTTGCATAGCTGAAACAGCTTCTGCACGGATATAATCACTATTCGGCCCTTCAATTACTTCAATTCCATCTTCTTTTTCAACTATATTATGAAAACCTTGATGTCTAGCTAAAGTAACAGTACCACCTGCATCACCTTGTATTTCAATTATTTTTCCTTCTCCATCTAATAAGTTTACAGCTTCTTCTCCTGCAATTTCACCCATCACTTCGTTATCTCTACCTACATATGATGTTACTTCTCCATCCACATCTCGATCCACAGTTACTACAGGTATCCCCGCATTATCTGCTGCCTTTAACGAAGGAGAAACGCCTGATGGATTTGTAGGATTAAGCAATAATACATCAATCTGATTTGTTGTTAAAGTTTGCACATCTGAATTTTGTTTTTCAATATCATTTTGAGCATCGACAACTTGAATTTCCACTCCTAATTCCTCAGCTTTTTCTTTTGCTGCATCAGCTAAAGAAATGTAAAAAGGAGACTCTAAGGTTGGTTGAGAAAAACCAATAACAATATCTTCCTTGCTCGAACTTTCATCATTTTCATTACCTTCAGAACTAGATGATTTACCATCTCCACATGCAGCTAGAATACCTACTACTAGAACTAATATTAACCATTTTTTCTTCAACATATAAACCTCCTCGATTTTTAAACATTACTTTCTATTTGCTATATATTGATTTAAAATTAGTGCCAAAATTATAATAATACCCATAAATATAGATTGATAATAAGAAGATAGACCAAGTAAGTTAAATATATTAATAATCATACTCATTATCAGTACACCTATAAATGTACCACCCATACCCCCTTTTCCACCAAATAAACTTGTACCACCTATTACTACTGCTGCTATAGCATCTAATTCTAATGATTGTCCTGCTGTAGGTTGTCCAACCGATAACCATGCTGCCATGAGAATACCAGCAAGTGCTGAAGTAAACCCTGAAATCACAAATGTTATAGTGACATACTTCTTTACAGATATACCTGATAATCTAGCAGATTCTTCATTCCCTCCAACCGCATATAACTTTCTACCAAAGGTTGTATATTTAAGTACTATGAAAGAAAGTATAGTCAGTAGAATCCAAATTAAAGCTGGTATAGGTAGTTTACCAAACAGATTACCACCTAATGCTTCAAAAGATTCTGGTAGATTATAAACCGGTTGTCCATCTGTTGTAAGTAAAGCCAATCCTCGTGCTGTAATCATCATAGCTAATGTTGCTACAAATGCTGGTACCATAAATTTAGTCGTCACAAAACCACTAATAAATCCTAAAATCATACCAACTAATAGTGTTAGAATGATGGCAATTATTGGATGCATACTACTTGTCAATAGTAATGAAACTATCATTCCTGATAATGCCAATATAGATCCTACAGATAAATCTATTCCCGCAACAAGTATAACAAATGTCATCCCTATCGATACTAATCCAATAAAAGCTGACTGTTGAAAAATGTTGAAAATATTTTGTACTGTGAGAAACTTATCCGATACTAAACCACCTATAATTACAAATATTATGAAAATGAGGAATAAATTATACTTTTTTAAAAAGTTCAACACTTTACTTTCCTTGTTTTGATACCCTATTTGAATACCAGATTTATCCAATGTTTAACATCTCCTTATAGAAGTTATTCTCCAGACACTGCAGCATTCATTATTTCTGACTTATTATTAACTGGGTCTATAAATTCGTCTATAACTTCACCTTCATACATTACTAATACTCTATTGCATATTGTTAATAGTTCATCAATCTCTGAGGAAGCTACTATAACACTTGTACCTTTTTCCTTTGTTAAAGATTCAATAATTTGGTATATTTCATCTTTGGCCCCTACATCAATCCCTTGTGTTGGTTCATCGAATAACATAATCTTGGATTCATGCATTAACCATTTTGATATAATGATTTTCTGTTGGTTTCCGCCACTTAAATTTCGAACCATTACCTGTGCATTATTTGCTTTCACATTCATTTTTTTTATATTATTATTTACTAGTTGATTTACTTTTCTTCCTTTTATAAACATAAATCTAGCATGATTATCCAAGGATGGTAATGCTACATTTTCATCTATTGGTAAATCTAAGAAAACGCCCTCTGTTTTACGATTTTCAGGCACCATCCCCATGCCCAATTCCACTGCATGTTTTGGCGAAGTAATGTTGACCTTTTTCTTATCTAACTCAACATTACCACTAACTACAGGATCGGCTCCATATAACGCTCTAAGTAACTCTGTTCTACCTGATCCTACTAATCCATATAGACCTAAAACTTCTCCCTTTCCAAGTTCAAAAGATACTTGATTAAGTTTATGATTGGTAAAGTTTTCAACTTTTAAATAAATATCCTTTTTGGAAGCTGTTGTTTTTTTCTCCATTTTTAAGATTTCTCGTCCTGTTATGTGTTGAATTAATTCAGATTGAGTAATTTTTTCCAGATCATCAGCGTAAACATTTTTTCCATTTCTTAATACCGTGACCCGCTCACCTATTTGATACAGTTCATTTAACTTATGTGAAATATAAACAATCGTAATTCCTTGTTTTTTTACTTCTCTAATTACTTTAAATAATTTAATTACTTCATCTTCAGATAATGCTGTTGATGGTTCATCCATAATTAAAACTTTTGTGTCGATTGCAATTGCTTTCGCTATTTCTACCATTTGTTTCTTCCCCATACTAAGCTCACTTACAGTGGTAGTCGATGGGATTTCTTCTTCCAATTGTTTTAATATAGCGGCAGCCTTTCTATTAAGTTTATTCCAATTAATAAATCCATTCCCTTTTTTATTATACTTGCCTAAAAATATATTTTCTGCAACACTTAATTCTTCAACTAAAGACAATTCTTGGTGTATGGTTGATATACCTAACATTTGACTATCTGAGGGAGATTTTATTTGTACATCTTTCCCTTCAAAAGTAATAGTTCCTCCATCCTTTTCGTATACTCCTGATAATATTTTCATTAGTGTTGACTTCCCTGCTCCATTAGCCCCAATTAAACAATGAATTTCTCCAGCTTCTAATGTAAAATCAACACATTCTAAAGCTTTAACTCCCGGAAAGGATTTCGTTATGTTCTTCATATCAAGTAATGTTGACATTATTCTCAACCTTCTTTCTTTTATTAAAATCTCTAATAAAAGGATTTAAAATTTCATTTAATTTAATATATTTATCATATAAAACTTGATATTTCGCGTACTTGATAGCATCGGGTTTATAAGTTAATGTCAAGCAAGTCATTTCGTTGGATGCATTCTGTAGGGTATTATAAAAGCCTAAACCATAACTTGCTACAATCGCCGCACCTTTTACACTCGTTTCGGCATCATTTGTTACATATATAGGAATGTTTGCACAATCACTTATCATTTGCATTAATAAATGGTTTTGTGTCAGTCCACCACCTACTACGATCTTAGTTAATGGAATGTCTAAGTCTTGCATTGTTTTTATTACATTTGTCGTTCCTAACGCAATTGATTCTAAGATTGATCGATATATGTGATATTTATCATGTGCGAGTGTTAATCCAATAATTGCACCCTTAGCATGCGGATCTCTATATGGAGTCCTATTACCCTGCCAATGATCTAATGTTAATAAACCTTCACTACCGATTTCTATCAGAGATGCTCGATGATTTAATTCGTCAAACACTTTATCTATATCTGTACGGTCTTCATAATGTTCTCTTAAAAACCATGAAATAATAGATCCAGCAGATAATTGCCCACCTTCTAATAACCAATAATTATCTATTAGGGGGGAGTCATATGGACCCCACATATTACTTTGAAATACTTTCTCATTGTGATGAATTAAATGAACAAAGCTTGTTCCTGTTATCAAACTTAAAATACCATAATCTACTGCCCTGGAGCCTATCATTCCTATATGAGCATCAATACCACCTTGAAAAACTTGTGTATCGGGATTTAATCCTAATTCAACGGATGAACTTTCTGTTAATTTCCCAATATTATCTCCAACATTCAACACTTCATCAGGCCAATGGTTTAAAATGTTTTCCATGCCTATCTTTTCATAATAAGCACGATTAAAACCACCTTCTGACTTTACATAATTCCATTTACAGCTAGCATTACATGCTGATGCAACTAACTTATTAGTTAATTTATAATTTATCCAATCTAGTTGTTCTACAATATACTTATTCGATAAATCATGATGATAATTAAGCCACAGTGATTTTGTTATCATCCATTCTACAGAAACTTTACCTCCTGAATATTTAAGTGTATCTTCTATATTTTTTTCTGTATTAATTTTTTCTTCCTCATTAATATTCCTTTGATCCATCCACATAATTGCATTCCCTATTGGCTCCAGTTTTTCATCTGTTAATAATACTGTCGATGATGTTGCGCAGACAGTTATTGCTTTTATTTTTGAAGTATCAATATTTTTATGAATACGATCCATACAATTTTTTAATGCTTCCCACCAACCATAGGGGTCTTGTTCTACATAACCATTTTTATAATAGTTAGTGTAAAGTTTTTCTCGTTCGATTAATATATTATCCCCTTGACTATTATAAATTCCTACTTTTAATGACTGAGTCCCAATATCTACTCCCATTACATAAGTCGTTTTAAAAATACTCATTTTAATCACCCGGGAAAATCAATATTTTATTAAACATAAGTTCCTTATTTTTGAGTTTTTCAAATACAGAAGGTGTTTCGCTTAACTCATAACGATGTGAAACAATCGGATTCGTTTTAATCTTGTTTTTTGACATCATTTTAATGGAAAATGTCCATTCTTTCCCAGGAAATGGCGATGAAAAGGAATTCCATGAACCATTAACATGTATTTCATTTCTTAATAATTTATTTACAGATTCTTTCGATAGCATAAGTTTACTGTTAGATATGCCTAAATATACAACACTAGCCAACTTTCCTGCTATACTTACAGAAGTATTTTGGGCGATAGGAGAACCAGATGTATCTAACACAACATCTATTTGTTCGTCTTTTAATAACTCCTCAGGACTTTCGTTCATCGAATTGATAACCATATCTACTCCTAACTCTTTTGCAACGTCTAACTTTTCATCAAAAATATCCATTGCAATTACCCTTTTTGCCCCCATTACTTTAGCGAACTGAACAGCAAATAAACCTATTGCACCTAATCCAATAACAACTACGACGTCACCTTCTTTAATATTTCCTCTCCACAGACCATGTACCGCATTTGCTGCCGGGTCTACCATTGCTCCTGCTTCATAGGAAACATTTTCTGGTAACCTTAAAACATTTTTTTCATTTACTTTAATATAGTTCGCCATGGCACCATCAGTTCTAGAACCATAGTAATTATAATCTTCACAGAGTGAATAATGTCCTTCATGACAATATTCGCATTTATTACAAGGAACTAATGGAGCCACTGTTACTCGATCCCCAATTGCCCATTCTTTTACACTCTCATGTACTTGTACAATCTCACCCGAAAATTCATGTCCTAATGTTAGCCCTTCATAATAAGCACCTTTTACTAGGGCTCTAGGAATATCGGATCCACATATCCCCACTGCTTTAACTCTTATTAAAACTTCTCCTTTACCTATTTCCGGTATGTCCACATTTTCTACTTTTAAATTCCCTGGTTCATATAATTTTACTGCTTGCATTTTTATTCCTCCTTATATTTTAATAATGCAATCGCCAAACGATCATCCATAAAAATCGTATTCAAATACCCACCTATCACAGCTCCATAAACCGCTTTCATTTTCTCTGCACCTATAGCTATACCAATTGAATGTTCTTTTTCTTTTAAACTGTTTAATTGTAAACCAATTGTACGGTTATCTAAATCTGAATCAACTAAATGACCATTGATATCAAAATATCTAGAGCAAATATCACCAACCGCTCCTAGGCTAAGTAACCTATCAAAATCATGTTCAGAAAAATAACCCGCCTTATATAAAATATTTTTTTTGGACGCCTGTCCTATACCAAACAAAGCGATATTTGCTTGAACACCCAATTCAATAACATTTTCTATTGTTGTATCTTGAACAACAACATTTACAATTTCCTCTGAATCTACAATTGTAGGTAAGGGAAGTAAATGAAATTCTGCAGCAAAAGCTCTGGAGAACTCCTCTAATAAAGCAATAGAGCCTGTAGACTTTGTATTTTTAGAAACTCCTCCATTTAATTGTACAACTTTGACATTGAGGTTTTCATGATTTTTCAGATAATTCGTTACGTAACCTAAAGTTGTCCCCCATGATACACCTAACACATCTTCTGGTTTTATTATTTCAGAAAGATATTCCGCTAAATGTTTACCTACATCTCTTTTTATCAGTTCTTCATCATTTACAAATGTTTTAGATACAAAGACATTTTGAAGACCAAACTTTTCTTTTATTTTTGTCTGAAGCTCTGTAACAGTAGTGGTAGGATATTGAACAGATATTTTTACTATCCCTTGTTTAATTGCACTTTCTAACATTCTACTTATTGTAGAACGAGAATAATTTAATCTTTCAGCTATTTGTTTTTGTGGATAGTTCAATTCATAATACATTTTTGATACTGTAATTAATTCGTCTAGTGGATACATTTATTTTACCTCTTTTGTGAAATTTTGTTCATTTGAACTATCTTAATTTCAATAATACATTGATTTTTCTTTCTTTTCAATCAATAATCATTAGTTAACTAATGTTTGAACAAAATTTCACGCAAATTATAGTTAATATAAAATATAATTTGATATCCGTTTTTATAACTAATTTAACAGTAAATCATAAATCCATTTGCACTATACTATATATAATGAATATATCTTTTAATACACCTTTTACAACATATAAATTTTAAAAATACTGAGTTAGAACAAATTATAAATTTAAATCAGGTATTCTTGCAACCTAGAATATGGTATTCATAATGAAGTTAAGCAAAATAAGAATATCCACTAAAAATTAATGCTACACCTATTTTGGAATTTTTATTAAAACCTCTTTCTCTATTTCAAAAAGTCCCAACAATATTATTTTTCATTTTTAACTTCTATACTTAGCAACAACTATTTTGATTAAACTTTCTTGAGAAGCTTATTTATTAACAGATAAAATCGGTTTTATAATAAATGTTATTCGTGTGAAGTAAAATTCACTAACACTATATTCACTTATGTAAATTTATATTATCTAAAAAATAATAAAGAATTTGGATTGTAGAAGGACTGGATAGGTTACACTTAGTTGGACAGTTTCGATAAGGTCCGTTACACTTATTAAAATATTTGTAATCGTGGAGTGAATTTAAATGACAAGAAGACAACGTCGGACCTTTTCAACTGAATTT
>Ga0079226_10002900_pt1 | contig 13205 bp, 11 predicted proteins | sample Poulit2014_FD_76345 | JGI IMG/M metagenome (GOLD analysis project Ga0079226, IMG submission 76345) | Agricultural soil microbial communities from Georgia to study Nitrogen management - Poultry litter 2014 | ecosystem: Environmental > Terrestrial > Soil > Agricultural land | place: USA: Georgia... | reverse complement strand
CTTTCTGTATGTGTTTTTTTGTTCAAACCAATCATACGAGAAAGGAACTCCTTTTTCTAATGTTTAAAGAAATAAATTTAAGGAATCATTCATCCTTACACAAACTATTTTACAGTCTCTTAATTATCTATACTAGTGAAGATTTTATTTTTAAGTGTTGTAGAGGATTATTAGACATGAATAAAATTACTAAAAAGCAAAAGATGAGTTTTGCGGGATTGTTGATCGCCATAGGTATTGTGTATGGTGATATTGGAACAAGTCCGTTATATGTAATGAAATCAATTGTGACTGAAAATGGCGGGATTGCCAACGTTAATCGAGAATTGATCGTTGGTTCAATCTCGTTAATTCTTTGGACAGTAACTTTGTTGACTACTGTCAAATATGTCATGATTGCTTTGAAGGCAACTAATCATGGCGAAGGAGGAATCTTCTCTCTTTATGCTTTAGTTAGAAAAAGAGCCAAGTGGCTGGTTATCCCGGCTCTGATTGGTGGTGCAGCTCTGCTTGCCGATGGTACTTTGACACCAGCAGTGACCGTTACCACTTCGATTGAAGGGTTAAAGAATATGCGCTTTGGTGATGTGATTCCGGTTCCTTCTCAAGAAGTTGTAATTATGATTACTATCATCATTTTGGTAATTCTATTCTCAATTCAGAGGATGGGAACCAGCGTTATTGGTAAAGCATTTGGTCCAATTATGCTGGTATGGTTTACCTTTTTAGGAGTAGTTGGCATTGTTAACTTGAGCCATGATTGGAGTCTTTTGGAAGCGATTAATCCCATTTATGCTATTCGAATTTTGTTTAGTCCAGCTAATAAAGTCGGGATCCTAATTTTGGGTTCTATCTTCTTGGCTACTACTGGTGCTGAAGCGTTATATTCGGATGTTGGACACGTAGGTAAAGCGAATATTATGGGCTCTTGGCCATATATATTTGTTTGTCTTTCATTAAACTACCTAGGCCAAGGCGCTTGGATTTTGCATAATGCTAGCTATCATGCTGGTAATGGTGACTTCAATCCATTCTTTGAAGTTGTTCCTAGCAATTTGCGTCTTTTTGCCATTGCCTTGGCTACGATCGCAGCTATCATTGCTTCCCAGGCATTGATTACTGGATCGTTTACCTTGGTCGCTGAGGCCAGCAGTTTAAAGTTTTTACCAAGAATGAATATTATTTATCCTTCAACTGAAAAAGGACAAATTTATATTCCATCAATTAACAAAATGATCTGTGTGGTAACTGTAGCAATTGTGTTCTTATTCAGAACTTCACACCACATGGAAGCAGCATATGGTTTGGCAATTACTGTCACTATGTTGATGACTACAATATTATTGTTTGAATACTTGGGTAAAAAAGGCAAACCACTTTACTTACGCTTGATCTTTTTGATTGCATTTGCTTTTATTGAAGGGATGTTCTTAATCTCCAGTTTGACTAAATTCTTACATGGCGGTTACGTAACTGTTTTAATTGCTGGCTTTATCTTGGCAATCATGTATGTTTGGTTTTATGGAAATAAGATTCGTGATAAGCGTGAAGCTAAGAATGCTTACGTTCGTTTAGACGAGTATACAGAAATGCTGACAGATTTAAGCCACTGCGAAGATTACCCTGTTTATGCCACTAATGTTGTTTATATGGCAAAGGTTAAGTATAATAAGTTCATTAAGCGTGAGATACTTTATTCAATTTTGGATAAAAGACCTAAACGTGCTAAAGCCTATTGGTTTGTTACTGTCAATGTAACAAACGAACCATATACCGCAGAATATGCAGTAAATACGTACGGTACTAAGAACGTAATCAACGTTCAGCTTTATCTAGGTTTTAGAAAGCAAACTGGCGTTAACGTCTACTTACGGCAAATTGTTCATGAATTGATTGCAGATGGTACTATTGAGGCTCAACTACAAAGATTCACTACTACTCCTGGTAGAGATGTAGGTGACTTCTCCTTCGTCATTGTTAATGATGTAATTAGTCCATTAACTAAATTGACTGGTTATGAGAAGTTTATGGTCGAGGCTAGAGTCTGGCTGCAAAATCTATCTTCTAACCCAGCTTCTTGGTTTGGTTTAGAGTATGCAGATACAGTGGTAGAACGAGTACCATTGATCTTAGGCAAGCATCAAGAAAGCTATATTAAGCGAATTAAACCTAAGAAACAAACTAAAAAGTAACTGAAAAAAGTCTAGCCAAGCTAGGCTTTTTTCAGTTAGATTAGATCGAACCACTTTAATTATTGGTTCGGTTTTTGTATCATTAAGGTAATAAATACGCTTAGAAGAGGTAAATTTTATGAACAAAAAACCTTTAATCATTAGTACAGATCCGGGTATTGATGATATTGCAGCAATGACAATTAGTCTTTTTGCCAAAGAACTTGATGTCAGAATGATCGTGCCAACCTGGGGCAACGTTGCACTTGAATATACTTTGCAAAATGCTTTGAATTTGGAAAAGTTTTTGCATACTAAAGTTCCTGTAGTAGTGGGGGCCAATCAACCGTTAGTTGCACCAATGATTAGTGCAGCATCAGTACATGGCAAAACGGGCATTGCTGGTTTTGATTTTGAAGAAGCAGATCGCAGTTTGGTTAAGCCAGGCCTTGCCGCAACCGTCATGGCTGAAGAAATTAAGAATAGCCCTGAAAAAGTAACTTTGCTTGGCATTGGTCCATTAACTGACTATGCTTTGCTATTTAAGCAATACCCAGAAGTAAAGAAAAATATTGATCAAATCGTGATCATGGGTGGTAACATTGGTCGCGGTAATCATAGTCCACTTGCGGAATACAATATTGCAGGAGACCCTGAAGCTGCTCAAGTTGTTTTCCACAGCGGTTTGCCAATTAAGGTGGCGCCGCTTGAAATTGGCAATAAGGCTCATTTAACCCAAGATCAAATGAGTAAGGTAAAGGAATGCGGTGAAGTCGGCAACATGCTTTACTCATTATTTTCACACATTCATGAGCCAGATGGTGATCCTCGCATTAAAATCTATGATCCAACAGCTGTGGGAATTTTACTTCATCCGGAAATGTTTACCCTGAAAAAAGCTAACGTAGAGATTGAATTGCGCGGTCAATTTACATATGGTGCAAGTGTAATTAACTTTATGGATCAAGAAAATGTTAATGCAGAAATTGCAACAGATGTAGATTTAGATCAATTTTCAAAATGGTTTATTGATAGTATTAAAAATTCTGATCAAGGAAGAGAATAATGGCAGATTACGTTTATCGGACAGTAATGCAGGATATCAAACAAAATATTTTAAATAATAAATATAATGGGATGCGGATTCCCGATGAGCGTAGTTTAGCTAAGCATTATGACGTTAGTCGTTCATCGATGAAGCGAGCCCTAGAATTACTGGCCCAGCAAGGGATCGTTTTTAAAAAGCGAGGTAGTGGCACGTTTATTAACCCACTGTATTTAAAAAATCAGGCCATGTTTCGTTATGACGGCTCGAATTTGGGAATCACCGATAGTTTTAAGGTGCCTGGTAAAAAGCAGAAAATAAAGCTGTTAGATTTTCAGGTGATTAAAGCTAACAAAGAAATTGCGGAAGACTTATTTTTAAATGAAAATGCTTTTGTTTATGAATTCAAGCGCCTGCGTTTACTCGATGAACAGCCATTTTTGATTGAAACAGGGTATTTGCCTATTAAAATTATGCCGGAATTGAAGCCTGAAACGTTGCAGAGCTCTTTATTTAATTATTTGGAAGATGAACAAAGCAAAACCGTAACTAAGGCATTTTTGAATATTACAGTTGAGCCCTCGAATGCTGAAGATCAAAAGCAGATGCATTTAAAAGAAAATGAGCCAGTTGGTGTTATGGAAGGTATTTTCTTTTTAGATGATGGAACGCCGTTTGAAGTGTCAAACATGCGAGTTCATTATCACTACATGAATTTCAATACTTTTGTTAATTTGGGTAAATAAAGAGATTGAGTATTTTTTACTCAATCTTTTTTAGTTAGATGTTTTTGAAGAGGTAATTATATATGTTCAATGTTGGTCAAGCATTAAAAAATGAGAGATTAGCGCAAAATAAAACGCAACGTGAGTGGATAAGAGATATTCATATCTCTGTGTCTCGGTACTCTGAAATTGAAAACGGGGTTATAAAAAACAGTAAAAAAGCAGATATAGGTAGTGAGCAACTTATTCAGCTTCTTGAAAGTAATAATGTAAATGTAAGAGATTTTTTTAAAAATTTGCCAGAAAATTCAACTTCAATTAAAAAACTGTCTTTAGAATTATCGCGGACTTTTAACGATGGAGATGCAAAAAGGGCAGATGAGTTAAGAAAAAAGATACTTATGAACTCAGAAGCTTCATTAAGTTTGAAATATAGGGCTATTTTAATAGCAGTTGAATTGAAAGATCATATGGCATCATTAGATCAAAATACAATAGATAAAATTAGTAATTATTTATATAGATCAAATGATTGGGTTAGAAATAAAGAAGCTTTAATATTATTTGGAAATTCTATGCCAAGGATGAATTCAACCGTCTTAAGACGACGGATGAAACAAGTAATTAAAGAATATGCAGATATTAATAAATTTTCTGATGATGTACGGCGTCGTATTTCTACTATCTGTGTAAATTATGTGTTTAATGCAATTTTCGTTTATAAAACAGATGCGTATGTTCAAGAATCACTTGATTTAATAAAAAGCCTTCCAGCTAATGATATTTATGGACTAAAGAAAATGGTAGGTCAATATTATGCAGATTACTTAAATGGTGATCAAAAACATATGGCAGAATTGAAGGAATTGCTTGAAAGATGTGGGTATACATTTTTGGCTAGTCATCTCAATTTCGATATATCGAAATAATTTTATAGAACAAAAATAAAATATAAAATACAGTATAGTTAATTCATGAAAGGAGTAGTTGTGATGATTTTTGAAACATTACCTGTTTTGCCTTAATGAATTAATATTAAGCTCATACGAAGAAACATTAAAATAGTGTTTGTCTTAACGAGTACTAGATACACTTATATATCTTAAGGGGGGTGAAATAGAATGAGTAATGAAAATAATTCAATCGATGTAGAATTACTTGATTTTGAAGAAGCATTTGCTGACGTAGTTGCAACTAACAGAACTTTTCGTTAAAAAATAGAAAAGTTATTCTTCTAAAAAGAGTATAGATCAATCAATTAAGTACTGTTAATAAACGTTGTATTACGATTTTTAACAGTACTTAATTTTTTAAGGAAATAATTATTATGTATAAAATAGCTGATTATGTTGAAGTTTTAGAATTAAAAGATAAATTTCAAATTTCATACAGAAATGTGCTTAGTATTTTAAAAACACGTGAAAACTGTAAAGTGATAAAAAATTTATGCGGAACAGGAGTATCTAAAGAAAGTAGTTTAGTTCAAAGTGATGTTTTTAAAGTTTTACTTGATAACCATTTAATTCATGATGATAACTATTCAGTCTCTAATAATCCTAGAACTGTATATTATTTTGAAAATCAATTTCACAACGCTGATCAAAGACTTTCTTTATTAAAAGAGAGAAGAGTGTGCATATTAGGATTAGGGGGTATAGGTTCATTAATTCTTCAATATTTATGTGGAATGGGAATAAAAAACTATTTTTTAATAGATTATGATCAAGTTGAGGAATCAAACTTAAATAGACAATTTATATATTCACGTAATGATATTGGTAAAAATAAAATTGATATATGTAAAAAATATGTTTATGAGCATGTATTAGGAGCAGTGAATGTAGAAACATTTAAAGGAAAAATATATTCTTCTGATCAATTCCAATCAATAGTTAAAAACTTCCAACCATCTATTATCGTATGTGCAGCAGATAAACCACAAGATAAAATTTTGCATGAAGCTCACAAAGTGGGAAAAGAATTAAATATACCTGTTATCGGTGGCGGAGTTGGACCGGATTTTGGTAATTATTCATTTTCTGATCATATCGTAAAGAAGAATAAGTCCAATCCTAAGATCTTACATAAAAGAGAGGTAACATACGGTTCATTTGGTCCTACTAATGGTTGTGTAGCAGCATTAATGGCCAATGATATAGTTATGACTTTAATTGACGGAAAACGATGGGCTGAACAGAATAACACAATTGCTATAGATTTTAACAATCTTAAAATATATAAATTTGGACGTAATAATGAAAAATAAGCTAGTTTTAGAGATTGATAATAGTTTATACAATAGTGGCTTTTTAAATAAAATTACATATTCTACATTAATTATTGATAACCTTAATTGTTTTCATTTGAGCGACGGAGTGAATTGTGATTTTAAAATATCACAAAATAATATATATATTATTTTGAAGAAAGGCACAATTGTATCAAGCGCTGAAGTAAAAACAGCTATATTGGCCAAAATGCGTGATAAAATTGTAGGCCGATTTTTATTTCCAATTAGTGGAATACAACGTATTAGTCAATATGAATTAAAAATAACTACAAGATTTTATGCACCTCTGATATGTAAGATCTTACAAGCCCCATGGTTGTTTAATAATTTGAATAATCAGAGTAAAAAAATAAAATTTATTTTAAACAGAAATTGTGATGACAGAATTCGCCTGTTAAAGACAATTTCCATTGATGCTACATGGCCATCTAATGGAAGGTGGACAGACAAAAAGTTGAAAATAGAGGGATATAATTTTTGTAATCTACCAGGAAATAATATATTCACTATCCATAGTAAAAGTATTGAATTAATCAATGTAATCAACTTAGTAAAATCGAAAATTCTGTATGAGATAAATCAACACTTTGCTCAACAGTTTGATTTTACGAGTGCATTTGTTAAGGATATAGATAAAACCAATGCGCTAATTTTGCCTTCGAATAATTTCAAGAATATGTCGAATAAGAAGCGATACATATTGGGATATCAGAATTATTTTCCTAATAAAGAGATTTGTTTGGTTATACAAAGAGAAGTGAGTCCATATATTAATTTACAATTACGGGATTTGGGATATATAGAAGAAAGTACATTGATGAATAAAAAAATAGATGGAAAATTAGAAATATTGGCACCATCATTTTTTTCAAAATATTCCATATTATTAGGTGTATTACCAGATCTTGAAATTGATAATAAGTTTAACCTCTTAAAAGATATCTATGCATTAAATGATATAGGCCAAAAATACGATTTAAGAAAAAGTAAACATTACTTACCACTTTTATTCAGTAGAAATATCTTCTGGCAAAAAAATACTTTTGATCATTATCTCTATGACGAATTTGGGAGAATAAAAATAAATGTATCTAAATGACTTAAAAGAAAATATTGATAATGAAATTAATCAATTAAACAATATCGCGATGAATATCGGTGTAAACACTGCTGTAATAAAGGATTGGAATAAAAAAATACGAGATTCTTTGATTACTTATAGTACAGATAAATTCATTCATCAATTTGAAACACAAATAAGGAACGAAATAATAAAAAAATCTATAAAGAATCCGAAATTTTGGGGATATAAATCTATTGATAACGATTCATATGGATTAAATATGTCGGCAGATACAAATTACACTAGATCGTTGCCTTTGGATAAAATAGAAAAACAATTTAAAAATTCAAAGTTAATGGAAAACTGTATTTGCTTTAATTCAGGTATGGCTGCTTTGAATGCTGTAATCACTATTTGCCAAAAAATAATAAATGTTCCTGTTTACGCATATTCTGCATATTTTGAAACATATTCCTTATTAAAAGAAATAACTATAAAAAATAAAATGTTTGAAAATAAGGATGCATATTTAAATGCCTTTGCAGACTCTAATTTGCATTTAGTAGAAATGCCAGTATGTTCTACTGAAAGACAAGATTTAAGCATTAATGAAATTAAAACAGGGATCTTAAATAGCAAGAAAGAAGTATTTATATTAATTATCGATTCTACGTTAGAACTGGAAAACAAGCAAAAAATAAAGAGCTTATTAAATATAAACAAGAATCTCATTGTCTTTAAAGTGAGATCAGGATTAAAGTTAGATCAATTTGGATTAGAATTGGCAAATCTAGGTATTGTTGAAGTATATAGCAATCTTTCTAGTAAACATATAGAGTTCATAGTTAATATGCTAAAGAATTACAGAGCAGTATCTGGGTTATCGATAGATTATAATTCATATTTACGATTGATAGCTACTATTTTAACAGCAAAAGACAAGGTGTTATATAAACAAAAAATCAAAAGCAATACTAGTAAATTATTTGAAATTATAAGTCAGAAGAAAAATAAGTATTTTAAAGTAAAATTTAAATTCGGACTCCCATTTATTTTCTTAATTCCTACATGTCCAAATTTTAAATTAGTAAATTGGGTAGATGATTTAGTAAAAGAAGTAAATGATAAAGGTGGGTATTTGCCATATGGAACCAGTTTTGGCTTTAGACATACACGCTTAGAAATAATAGACGATAGAAAAAAGCAACCGTATCTTCGATTAGCACCAGGAGCTTTTTTAGGTAAAAGCAATAATATATTATTACAATATTTGGAGAATAAGATCTGTGAAAAATATGCAAAGTAATCAGAAATTATATCAGCTGTTTACGGCTGATGCTTTATCTGAAATTGGTGATGTATTTTATTATGTCGCTCTAATTACGTATGCAAGTCAATTAGCTAATTCTTCATTGGCAATTTCTTTGGTTACAACATTAGAGTTTATTCCACCAGTATTTTCCATAATAATAGGCCCGCTTGCGGATAAATTACGTAATAAAACTAGAGTATCGATGAGTGTAAATATAATACAATGCGTTTTATATATTATAAACGGTCTATTATTTTTTAAATTTCAAAAATGGATGTTGTTTAGCTTTTGTTTAATTATAAATTTCATTTCAGATACCCTGGGAATAATTACGCAAGAAATAGAGCCTATAATTCTAAAGAAATTGTCACCTAAAATATCTTACGAAAAAAAATATGGTTGGTTAAGTGCCATAGCACAATCTTTTTCAATTGGTGGTAAATTCTTGGGCGGTATTCTTTTAACATTGCTCAATAATCACTATATTTTTATGAGTTTTATTAATGCTGCTACGTTTGGTTGCGCAGCTGTCGCATTGGCACTAATTGGAAACATTATTGTCCAAGATGAAATACATGAAAATGAAGAAGATAAAAAAAGTGGTGCCTTAGAGGGGGTTAAGTTCTTAAAAAACAACCCTAAAGTACGATTTATTGTAATTCTATTGTCTAATATAAATATTGTACTAGCTCCTATTTTACCGATAGCGTATATTTTATTGGCTAATAAAGAAATATATACACCTGTGAATTATTCAATGTCAGTATCGCTATTAACAGCAATAGATTCGTTGGCTAGTATTTTAGGTCCAACTTTTGGTTTAAGACTGTTTAAAGGCAAGAAAGCACTAATTAATTCGGTTATGGTGGGAAGTATATTTTCTTTGACTTTCTGTTTAAGCATTTTTACCAGAAATATCTATATATTAATGCTAACTTTATTTTTGGCTTCCTTTTTTATCGGTGCTACTATTCCACTTCTATTTGGCGGAGTTATCAAAAATGTACCAGAAGCAAAAATAGGTAGTGTAAATGGAGTGATTGATACTTTATTAGCAATTACTCCACCATTGTCTACTTTCATTTTTTCATCTTCTGTACAATATGTATCAGCGTTCGTTAATATATTAATTTTGAGTATTTTTAGTGGTTTGATCATATTGATAATTATTAGAAATAAAAAGAATTTGTTTTGATAAGAGTGAAAGAGTAGATCATGGAAAATTTACATCAAATTTTTAAGACTGAATTATATAATAAACAATTTGAATCGTACATAAGTAAGACTCAAGATAATTCGATAGTTTATAATTTACGACTTTTAAAAAGAATTACAAAGTATTACTTAGAAATGGCAGAAAAAAATAAAATACAGATATTATATTCAGTTAAGGCAAATATGAATCTTCCTGTCTTACAAACTATAGAAGAAGCAGGGATACATGGTTTTGATTGTGCCTCTATTTATGAGTATTATCAAGCGAAGAAAAGCGGAATGAAAAGTATTTATTTGGTAGGCGATGGATTTATAAAGTCAGATTTAGAAAAAATTAATTTTAATATCGCGCAGTTTGATTGTTCTACTGTAAACCAGATAAATGGTTTGAAACAAATCCATTCAGATATAAAAGTTGGAGTTAGATTAAAAGGCAATTCTTTTTTTGGAATAACAATAAATGACTTGAAAAAAAGTAAATATTTAAAAGATATTGTTAGATTACATTTTCATGCTGATTCTATTGACCGAATTAATATGCAGTTAACTGTAATTAGTAAGTTATTACGTAATAGAGTCCAAATTGAAAAAGTAAATTTAGGAGGCGGTATTTTAGCTTTAAAAGTGTTAAAACACGAAGATAAAAAAGTACTGAATTTACTCAATAGAATAAAAGAATTATTTCCTAATGCTACTGTGATAATTGAACCAGGACAGTTGCTGTCTAGTTCAATAGGATTTCTGATATCTAAAGTTATAGACATAAATGATGGGAACATTATATTAAATAATTCGGCATTTAATTTATCTTCGTGGTATGTTCCTAAATTAATGACCCCACATTTGCCTAAAGGAAATAACAATATAATAGGAAATACTAATTGGGGTGGTGATGTTTTCACAGATAACGTGGATACCACATCAGTTGCTATAGGGGAAAGAATGATTTTTGGATTAGTAGGGGCTTACTATACGACAACACAAAGATCATTACATGGATATTCTTTTCCAAATGAATATTATTTTAAGGGAGAAAAAAGTGATGGAACAAAATTTAACCGATAAGGAAGTATACAACAAAAATTTTGCTTCTTTTTATAATTATGTATTAACTGAACAAGCAAGAGAATACGGAAAATATATTTTAAATTATGCTAGGAAAAATATAAAAGGTAATAGTGTTGTTGATTATATGTGCGGCACTGGAAATTTATTGAAGATCTTTGAAAAAGAGAATTGGACAACAACAGGTATCGATTTGTCTGATGACATGTTAAATGTTGCTAAACTACAGTTAACAAAAACAAAACTTTTTACTAAAGATGTAACTCTTGAAGAAAGAGAGTTTAAAAATTGTTTTAATTTAGCAGTATCAACAGCAGATGCAGTTAATCATTTAAGTAGTATAAAAGATATAGAAAATTTCTTTTACAATGTATATTCATCTTTGAAACTAAATGGTCTTTTTATATTTGACATGAATACTGAATTAGGAGCTAGAGCTAACTGTAACTATATCACTTTAAGTACTAAAGATTATCTTTCAGTAAGGGAAGGCTTTTATGACGATGTGCATAAAATGGGGTACACAAGGTTTCAAGGAGCATACAGAAAAAATAAAAGCAATGATTATGTTCGCTATGATTCGACAATATATAATTATATTTATCCAATTTCACAAATAGTAGATGTCTTACAGAATGTAGGCTTTGAGATTGTGTGTTTAAAGGATGGATATTCAGATAAAGTTTATAGTAAAGATCATACCGAAAGGATTTTATTTATTTGTAAAAAGGAAAATCAAAAATGCCATATCAAGAAAAAATTATAAAAACGGTTATGCCAGCGAAAAAGCTGAAAGAAATCCTAGAAAAGTATATTAAGCCTACTGATAGTATTGAAGTTCATACATCCCTCAGTGCATTTGGTTATATTCCTGGTGGTGAACAGAGCGTAGTAAGAGTATTAAAAGAAGTTGTAAATCAAGGAAATATTATTATGGCTGCTCAAACAGCTGATATTGGTGATCCAATTGATTGGGAAGATCCACCGGCAACTCCTGAGGCACGAAAAGAGATTATGGAGAATATGCCGGCTTTTGATAAAGAAACAACACCTATTCACTATATCGGTAAAACGCCTGAATACTTTAGAACTAGCAAAGATGTAAAACGATCCAATCATCCACTTTATTCAATGTGTGCCTGGGGTAAAGATGCAGATAAAATAGCACGTGTACGAGATAGTTATGATTATCCCTTTGGCCTAAATAGTCCCGTAGCAGATTTGTACAATCTTGATGGAAAAGTTGTCATGTTAGGGACAGATTACGAGAGTTGTACTTCACTTCATTTAGCTGATTCTACGATTGGTCGCCCGAATTTAACAGAAAAGGCGCCAATTAAAGGTGAAGATGGTAAAACAAAATGGATTACTTTTAAAGACGTTGATGATTTAGATAAATATGATGACTTTAATGAATTTGGTAGTTATTTTGAAGAAAAATATCCAGATTTAGTAGTCAAAGTACCAATTTTAAAAGGATATGTTCGAATTATCCCAGTAAGGCCTTTGATTGATGAAGCTCGAAAGTATTACACCAAAAAGGATAAAGAAATGGCTGAAGAAGCTAATAAATAATAGGGCAAATAAAAAGTTGAGTTTTTCGCTCAACTTTTTTATTTATTCAAGTAACTATCTAGCACTTCCAAAACGCCATCGTCGTTATTAGAAGGAGCTTCATATTTAGCGATCTTCTTAATCTCTGGATCAGCATTTTCCATAGCATAGCTATAGTCGGCGAGTTCCAGCATTTCTTTGTCGTTCATGCCATCGCCAAACGCAATTAATTCACTAGGCTTAGCATCGAAGTAACGTAAAAAGTATTTTAACGCGATACCCTTGTTGACGCTATAAGGAACGATATCCATTAGCCCGAATCCACTTGAAGTACAGTGGATTTTTTCTGCGTGGTGGGCATTGAATTCCTTTTCTAATTCTGCTGAAAAATCATATCGATAACTCAAAGTTAGTTTAGTAATTTGATCATGAGGACTTACGGCGGTCATTAAGTCGGGTACTTCCACACGATCAGGATAGTAGAAGTTCATTGTTTGCTTAAAGGCAGGGGATGCATCCATCGTTGTATATGAGCTATTGATGCCAGTGACGATGACGGAACTCTCAGGATAATGAATTTGAATAAATTCTAGTAATTCCATTGTAGTTTTGTGAGTTAATAGGTGAGTGCTGATAATGTTGTCATCTTGAATAAGAAGTGAGCCATTGTCGGCAATCATGTCAATTCTATCTAAAAATCCAGTGAAATCTTTTCTCAAACGAGAATATGGTCGACCACTTGAAACAATAAAGTGGGCTTTATTT
>Ga0079226_10002899_pt1 | contig 13209 bp, 13 predicted proteins | sample Poulit2014_FD_76345 | JGI IMG/M metagenome (GOLD analysis project Ga0079226, IMG submission 76345) | Agricultural soil microbial communities from Georgia to study Nitrogen management - Poultry litter 2014 | ecosystem: Environmental > Terrestrial > Soil > Agricultural land | place: USA: Georgia... | reverse complement strand
TTCAGTAGCCTCCAAGAGAAACCACATACCCAGAAAGTCTTTGAACTACCAGACACCGCTGGAAGCATTTATGAGTTACATGGATGTAGGCAGGCTGTCTAGCTTATTTTGACAAACGAAGTATTTTTTCTTTTCATATGGTTTTGCCAGATAATTATATCATTCATCTCTTCAAGATAGATTTTCAAATATTTCGAATTTACTGTTGTAAAATTTACTTTATAGTTGTATTATTGTAATACAAGTGAAAACGCATACACAGAGGTGGATATGAATTTTAAAATAATAAGCTTATTTGATGGGTTGCCTGTAAAATGTAGTCGAGGATTCATGGGATGGAGCAGTGTTTATCTAATAAAGATAATTGAGGATAATAATACAATCAATATTTTATTTGATACCGGTGGTTTTAATGAAAGAAGTGAATTAACAAGAAGGTTAAAACTGAATGGGGTTGATCGAAGTCAGATAGATTTTATATTTATCAGTCATTTGCATTTTGACCATTGTGTGAATTGGCCGCTCTTTCCAAATGCTAAAATTCTGGTGGGCGAGAGAGAAGTCTTTAACAGCTTGCATTCAGATGATTTGAATGTTCCCGAGTTTCATGCTGAAAAACTGATAAACCACCCCAATGTTAAATTAGTCAATGATGGTGAAAATTTATTCAGTTTTGAAATCGTTTTATTACCCGGTCATACATACGGCCTTCTAGGACTTCAATATGATGGTCATTTCCTTGTAAGTGATGCTATAAAAAATAGGTCGGAAATCAATGATATGAAATTAATGAATGTTTTGGATGAAAATTCAGCAAAAAAGACAATTAAGTCTATTAGTGACTCCGCAAAAATTATTTATCCGGGGCATGATGGAATGTTGGAGCTCGTTAATGGAAGATGGGATATATTAGAAGACCTGAATGAGGACATTTTCATTTCAACTTTAGGCGAGTCTAAGTTCAAAACAACTATTAAAGTAAATTAAAGGGGATTTTAAAATGTGGGAGAAAATTAAAAATATAGGACCAGGCATGCTGGTTGCCGGTGCTTTTGTGGGTACAGGTACTATAACTACTAGTATTGTTGCCGGTACTGAAAATGGTTATACACTTTTGTGGGCATCAGTTACTGCGGCAGTTTTAATTGCAATAATATTACAGGAAATGACTGCTAGGCTCGCCTTATCTACTGGGGTGCCATTAGCAGTTATGGTGAGGGAAAATTAGGGTTATGGGCCAGCATCATAGTTATTGTTGCTATTGTAGGTGGGAATTCTATATATTCAGTTGGTAACTTATCCGGTGTGAACATCGCGCTAGGTGGTCTTTTCACTGATGTACCATCCAGTGTCTGGATTATTGGAGTAACTCTCATTTATTGGTCTTTATTGATGGTCGGCAAATATAATGTTCTTGAAAAAACTATTACAGTACTTGTCAGTCTTATGGGAGTCGTTTTTTTAATCAATATGTTTTATGTACAACCTGATTATGCTGAGATGATTAAAGGTTTAACTATTCCAAGATTTGAGCTGAGCGACATTACTTTAGTGATCGCCTTGATAGGAACGACAGTGGTTCCTTATAATTTTTACCTACATTCTACAGCTGTTTTGGAAAGAGGATGGCATAAAAAGCCTAAGAAAAATTTAGGAATGATGAGATTTGATACGATTATACCCATTTTTATTGGTGGATTAATTACTATGTCAATTGGTGTAGTGGCAGCAAGCGTACTACATCCTTTACATTTATCCACAGGACTTACTATTGAAGGTTCTAATGAAATGGCTCTCACACTCGAACCTTTACTTGGAAATGTTGCCTATTTTCTATTTAGTATCGGGTTATTTGCTGCTGCGGTCTCTTCCATGCCTATGGCTGCATTGTCCGCTGCATATGTATTCACTCAAAGCTTTAATTTAAATCCCGATATGAAGGGCACGGCTTTTAGATTAGTGTTCAGTTTTGTAGCATGGGTTCCAGTGATTTTTGCTGTTGGGGTAACCAATCCTGTCTGGACGATAATACTCGCTCAGTCTGTAAACGGTATGCTTCTTCCTATTACTGCAGTTCTTGTACTATATTTGATAAATCGTAAAGATACAAGCGGCTCCTTAAGGAATAGTTTCTTGTCAAATGCATTGGGTTATATAGCGGTTGGCTTCACTATAGTTCTTGGAATCATTAATATTATCAATACTTTCAATTAATAATGCTGAAAAGTGAGTTGACAATCATGCAAAAAAAGTGGAATGAATTGTTAAAAGGGGCAATAGAATTACATGCACATTCTTCGCCGAGTATATTTCCTCGCAGACAAAACGATTGGGAATTAGTTGAAGATGTCAGAAGTGCAGGGATGAGTGGCATTGTGTTGAAAGCTCATGAAGGAGTCTCATATGATAGAGCAAAGTTAATACAAGAGAAATATTCGGACATTAAAATTTACGGTGGACTTGTTTGCAATCATTTTGTCGGCGGGCTAAATGTATATGCAGTCAATTTGGCGTTAAGAATGGGAGCAGATATTATTTGGATGCCTACATTGTCTACTGCGCAACATAAGAATTATTTTAAGAATAATAGTAAAGAGAATATTTTAAATTCAAAAGAGAATATATTATCAACTGATGAAACAATATCCATACTTAAAAATGGTGTTGTTAAAGAAAATGTAAAACAAATTCTGGAATTGATCGCAAACGAAAATAAGGTTCTGGCAACTGGACATTTAAGTAGCGAAGAAGCATATAAGTTAGTTTTAGAAGCGAAAAGAATTGGTGTAAAAAAAATATTAATTCAGCATGTTGACTTAGGTATTTCTCCTTATAATTTATCAGAACAGAAACAACTTGCATCTGAAGGATGCTTCTTGGAAAAATGTTATTTGGCGTGCAGCGATGATTTCAGTGATTTAAATATACAGGATATGGCTGAATCAATTAGAGAAGTAGGTGTGGAGAACTGTGTTTTAGTTACAGATTTCGGACAAAAACATAATAAACCAGTAGTGGAAGCATTAAATGATTTCATCAATGAATTACAAAGCAACAATATTAACAATACTGATATCAAACAAATGGTTGTGAATAACCCCAGGATACTTATGGAAAGTAAATAATTACATCGATATCTTAATCATAGGATGTGGCATTACTATTATGAAAACTGTAAAAAAAGAAAAATTATCGGAGATCATATTCACAGAGATTGTCACCATGATTAAAGCTGGAGAATACGGGGAGGGAGAAAAATTACCATCAGAGAATGATTTGGCAAGATATTTCAATGTCAGTCGTGTACCTATTAGAGAAGCGATTTCGAAACTTGCATCCGTAGGCTACGTTGAATCTCATCAGGGTAAAGGCAGTTACGTTAAAAGTGTAACTGCTTCGGATGAGTTTAAAGAGTACACGTATGGTGAGTTCACTAAAAAAGAGTTGCTTGATTTGCTGGAAATGAGAACCTTGCTTGAAGTGGAAGCTGCCAAGTTAAGTGCTTTACGAAGAGACCAAAAAAATTTAGAAGAAATTGAATCAGCTTTACTGGATTTTAAAGAGATTACACAAGATCAATATTCTATTGGATATAAGGCAGATTATAATTTTCATCAAGCGATAATCAAATCCACTCAAAATAGCTACATCATTCAAACGTTTAATAATCTGCAGTTGGTTCACCAGAATGCTCTGGAATTTTCTTTGAAACTAAACATCGGTAAGCCGAGAAAAAGGGAAGAAGTCTATAGAGAACACGAAGAAATTTTTCAAGCTATACTTAATCAGGACGAGAAGACAGCTAAAAAGAAAATGAAAACTCACTTAATAAATATGCGTAAAAAATTGGGTGATGAAAGAATTAGGTGATTTTGTGAATGAACTTATGAAAAATGATCTTGAAAGCATATTAGGTGATCGACTGTTCCATAAAATCGAAGATTGTATATCTTATGGCTACGATGGCTCTTTTGGACAACATATTCCAGATTTTGTTGTACAGGTCAAATCCACAGAAGAAGTTCAAAAGGTTGTTGAAATTGCCAATGAGTATAGTGTGCCCATCACTCCAAGAGGTACGAGCACAAGTCTGTCAGGCGGTCCGCTGCCCATTGAAAAAGGGATCCTCATGGATTTTTCCCAGTGGGATGATTATCTCGAAATATTTCCGGATGATCTGATCATCAAGGCGAGCCCGGGTGTGATCACTGGAGATATTCATAAATTGGCTGATCAATATAATTTGATGTATGCGCCCGACCCATCTTCATCTTCCGTATGCACAATCGGAGGCAACCTGGCGGAAAATGCCGGCGGGCCGAGAGGCGTCAAGTATGGCGTCACTAAAGATTATGTACTGGGGCTTGAAGTCGTTACTGCAGACGGGGACGTGATCAACACCGGAGGAAGTACTGTAAAGAACGTAACGGGCTACGATCTGACAAAGCTTATAGTGGGATCGGAGGGGACGCTCGCCATCATTACAGAAGTGACCTTACGGCTGATACCGAAGCCACCGGCGACAAAAACAGCCATGATCTTGTTTGATGATTTGTACACTGCAGGAAAGTCGATTTCAGCAATTCTCACATCCGGTGTCAGACCTTCTAAAATGGAAATCCTGGATAACAATTCACTCAACAGAGTGGAGGATTATGCAAATCTGGGTCTACCGAGGGAAGCGGCGGCCATCCTTCTTGTAGAAGTGGACGGACATGCTTCCATATTGGACAAAGAGCTTTTGACGATCAAAGAGGCGCTCCTGGGCATCGGCGTGGACAAGATTAACAGCGCAGAAAACAAAGCAGATGAAGAAAAGTTGTGGCAGGTGCGGAAGCTGGTCTCTCCTGCCATCGTTAAAAGTGGATATACAAAAATTTCTGAAGATATCACATTGCCTTTAAGTAAAATCCCCGATATGTTTAAAAAAATTGGTGAAATCAAGGAAGAATATGATTTGAACATTGTCGTTTTCGGTCATGCGGGGGACGGTAATCTGCATCCCACACTCAATACAAACATGCGGGATGAGGATGAAGTCGGCCGGGTCGAAGATGCGATTGAAGAGATCTTTAACCACGCTGTCGCGCTTGGAGGCACTTTATCCGGCGAACATGGTATCGGGACGATGAAGCGGGCATTTATGACGAATGAGCTGGGTGAAAGCGGAATCCGTTTCCAAAAAGCCATCAAACAGGCATTGGATCCCAATAATCTGCTCAACCCCGGTAAGATATTCCCTCTGGAGGGAGAGAAAAGGTTAGTGTTGCGGAATGACCAATAAATTAATTGAAAAACTGGATTATCAGGCGACATTCGATTGCGTGCAGTGCGGCTATTGCCTGCCCGTCTGCCCGACATATATTGCATTCAATAATGAAAAACATTCACCCAGAGGCAGAATCAACCTGGTGAAGCTGGTTGCTGAAGAGAAGCTGGAGATAGGAGATATGGAAGAGGGTATCGACCTGTGCCTGGGCTGCCGGGCATGCGAAACCATCTGTCCGACAAATGTCCGCTACGGGGATATCCTCATGTCGGCAGTTGAAGTGATCAAGGAAAACAAAAATATGAATCTGATGGAAAAAAGCATGAGGACAGCAGCCTTTGATATCGTATTGAGAAATAAGAGAGTCATCCGAATGGTGAATAAAGGACTGTATCTCTACCAGAAAAGTGGTTTGAAGAAAGTTGTAGTCGAATCGAATGTACTAAAACCGATGCCGAAATATAACGACTTAAACAAAGCCATGCCGGATGTTGTACTGAGCAGGAGGATAACCAACAACATCAATCCTTTCAGGAAAAAAGATATACAGGTCGGTTTCTTCCAGGGGTGCATCATGGATGCATTCTTTAAGCACATCAATGATCTGGCGGTTAAAATCATGAAAGCCCATGACATTCAAGTGACCAATATCAAAAGTCAGACGTGCTGCGGTGCACTGCAGCATCATTCGGGCGAACACGATATGACTGTGGTTCAGGCCATGCAGAATATCGAAGCATATGAAAAGTATGATTTTGATTTCATTGTAAACACTATAGGCGGATGCGGTGCGACACTCAGGGAATACCCGAAGCTGTTTGAAGCAGGCTCCTTATGGCATAAACGGGCTGTTGATTTCACTGATAAAGTCCGGGATATATCTGAAATCATGAGCATGATTGATCTGGAGATGACGGAGCCTGTTCATAAGCATGCAGTCTATCAGCCTTCATGCCACCTGGAAAATGTTCAAAAAGTCTTTAAAGATCCTTTAAAAATCATCAACAATATCCCGGGTCTGAACTATATTGATATGAAGGACAAATCCCTGTGCTGCGGCTCAGCGGGCATTTACAACATCATTCATTTTGATGAATCCATGCAGGTGCTGGATTTGAAGATGGAAAATGTCAAGGTTGCACGACCTGACCTCATCATCACCTCCAACCCGGGTTGCCATATTCAGATGCAGCTGGGCGTTGAAAGGGAAGGGTTGAGTGATGAGATTTCTGTAAAGCACCTGGTCGAGGTGGTCGCAGAAGCCTGTAACATCAGCTAGATTGAGAGGAGTTTAAAAAGGATGGAAGCAGATATAATTATCATCGGTGCTGGTATCATAGGTTTAAGCACTGCATACCAGTTGTCAAAGGTTCATAAAGATAAAAAAATCATTGTATTGGATAAAGAAAGTACAGTTGCCAAGCATCAAACCGGACATAACAGTGGAGTGATCCATTCAGGAATATATTACAAACCAGGATCCTTTAAAGCGATTTTTGCGAAAAATGGTTCCAATTCCATGTATGAATTTTGTGAGGAACATGGCATTAAATATAAGAAAAGTGGAAAAGTCATTGTAGCCACTGAGGAAAGTCAGATCCCGACCATGAAGAAACTATATTACCGTGGGGTCGAAAATGGATTGGATGTTGAATTACTGAATGATTATGAGGTGCGCGAGATTGAACCGTTTGTAAATACTGTCGGCGGCATCCTTGTTAAGAATACCGGCATTGTCGATTTCAAAGAAGTGACTGAAAAATATGCAGAACTTTTTAAGGATAATGATGGTGAAGTCATTTTAGGTGAGGAGGTAAAATCCATAAAAAGTGCCTCAGGGAAGATTACAATCAAGACAGGAAAAAATTCATACACAACCAGGTATTTAATTAATTGTGCCGGCTTGTACAGTGACAAAATAGCTGAGATGTCCGGTTTGAACCCCGAAGTCAGGATCATCCCATTCAGAGGGGAATATTACGAATTAAAACCCGAAGCTGCTGAGCTTGTAAAAACATTAATCTATCCAGTGCCTAATCCGGAACTTCCGTTTTTGGGGGTTCATTTCACCAATATGATTCATGGAGGTGCAGACGTTGGGCCAAATGCAGTGCTTGGGTTTAAAAAAGAAGCTTATAAAAAAATAGGTTTTGATATAAAAGAAACGAAAGACATACTTACTTTCCCGGGCCTCTATAAAATGGGTATGAAGAACATCAAAGAAGCTGTAGGCGAATATTACCGCTCATTCAATAAGAAAGCATTTGTGAGGGAAGCTAAGAAGCTCGTGCCCCTTATAAAAGCCGACGATCTGACGCCGATGGAAGCAGGTGTGAGAGCCCAGGCCATGAGGAAAGACGGCTCCATGGTGGATGATTTTCATTTTGAAGAAAACAGTAACAGCCTCCATGTACTCAATGCACCTTCTCCAGCCGCCACCTGTTCGATTGAAATTGGGAAGGAAATAGCAGAAAGATTTTCCAAGTCATTGTAAGAGATAGAATTAGTAATTTGAACATGATTCTTCAATTAAAATATTACTTTTTTAAGAATCTTTGTTATAAGGATTGTCATTAAAATTATAATGACAATCCTTTTTTAGTTGGTAAATATGGATGATGGTAGACTACATCAAAGAAGTCAGAAACGGGTTTGGTTTTGACCGGATGAACAGCCACTCATTTCAGGTCAACCAGGCCAGGATGATGTTAAGTCTGTTCGCTTACAACTTGACGAACTGGCTGATCACCCTCTGTTTCCCTGAGGGGCAAAAGAACATGCAGATTGAGAGCATCCGGACACGCATCATCAAAGTGACCAGCAGAGTTGTCAAATCCGGCCGCCGGCTGTACTTCAAACTGGTTTCGAGCTTTGTGTATCAGCCGTTTTTCTGGAAAGTACTTCGGCGGATCCAGAATCTACAATTGAAATAGTCATGATCTGTTATTTTTAAAGATAATTTCCCCGGTTGGGGGCGGAGTCTGTCCAAAATGAGCGACAGCCGCCAGTTTTTAGTATTTTTCCATTATCATCGACAGTATTCAGACACATTCACACGATTTATATCAAGAAAATCAAACATCAGTGAAAATTTGTAGAGATGAGACGTTTGATTTAAAAGTATGAACAATACATTAACACGGGAGTGTATCCATTAGCACATCATCTGAAGATACCAGCAGTGCCAGCCGGAGAGCGAAATCTGGAAACACAGACTTAAATACATAACAAACGCCCACGCTCTTGAGCGTGGGTGTTAACCTATCATCCTTCCTCATACTCACTTGGCTATAAGGATTTAAATGACAGATATAAGTCCCTTTTTTCAAAGTGTCCTTGACATCGGGTCCACATTAACTTTTCACTTCCCTTTCGTTTAACAGAATATTTTTCTGCGAAGCTCTGCACTTCCATTTTGCCATATATTATTTGGATGAAAGTTGGTTTTCTTTTGGAAGAGTCTAGATTGAAAATATTTTCAAACTGAGGTGGGTAATTATTAATTACCTGTACAGACTCACTCCAATCTGACTGATGAATTCAAGGGTGTATACCACAAAATAGCCACTAGAAAACCCCTCTCTCAAAATACCAGTATAAGTTAACTGCAGAGAGGGTTATTATAATCTGAGGAATGGTTTTGTTTCAAATGTTTGTGAATTATTCAGGATATTAATTAATCCGATCAACTCTATGAACTGATTTTAGCAATCAATGAGATTTCCACCGGTGCATTGCCCGGCAGGGAACTGACGCCTACTGCCGCACGCGTACCTATGATCTCTTCTCCAAATTCTTCCACCAGATAATTGGATGCGTAATCCGCAATTCTGGAATGGAACTCAAAATCTTCCGACGCGTTGACATAAACAGTCATGTTGATGATCTGCGCAATGCGCTCCCCATCTGCCATTTCTTTTTCGATGAGCTGGATGGCATTTTTAATCGATTGTCTGGTCACTTCATCGTAATCTTCAAGATTTGTATCGTTGTTTAATTTCCCTGTTCTGACCAACTGTCCATTTATTTTCGGTGTGATGCCTGAAGTATGGACTGTGTCATGGTCACGTGTCGCCAGCTTATAGTTTCCGTTTGGAGTGATTTTATTGTTCATTTTTATAAAACTCCGCAACTTTAATTATTCTTTTCACAGCATCTATAGCGCGATCTTTATCTTGTGAAAAGTTCAATCTGATGCAATCTGTAAACTGCGGGCCGAGTTGTGTGCCTGGTGTCACTGTCACCTTCGCTTGTTTCTTCAATACTTTCACAAAATTTTCACAGTCGATTGAAAGGTTTTTGATTTTTGGAAAAATATAACTGCCTGCTTCTGTGGTGCGTACTTCGAAACCTGCTGTCCTGAATAGCTTCAAGAGCTCATCCCGGATATCCTGATGTGCCTTGATTCTGTCAGCCATCCAGCCGTCAGGTTCACTGAACCAGTTTTTAAGGACAATCTGGCTGTACCCACTCGCACGCAGTGATACGATTGCCTGGAGTTGTTCCATTCTGTCGATGATTGCTTGTGAACCGTACGCCACACCCAATCGGAAGCCGCTGAGGGATTCTGTTTTAGACGGACCGATTACTGTAATGATGTTCTCTTCCGGTACTATATCCAGGCTGCCCAAGTGAGTGAAGTCCCTGTCATCAAAAAGCTGTCTGGAGTATAGTTCATCAACGATGACATTGACATCGTACTCTTTGGCGAGATTACCGATTTCTGTAATTTCTTCTTTATTGTAGACAGCGCCGCTCGGATTATTCGGGTTGGAGAATATGAAAGTTGATACACCATTTTTAAAAGCTTCCTCTAGCTGTTCAAGGTCTATACCAGCTTTTTCATTGCTGTTCAAATAATCCAGCTTTACAGGATACAGTTCCCCCTGGAAAAAGTGTATGAGCTTCCGGTTGGCATAATAATCCGGTTCGATAATCGCCACTTTATCACCTCGGGTCACAGTCGCGCCGACTGCCAGGAAAAGTGCGCCTTGTGTACCCGGGGTGATGATGAGGTCAGTTTCGGGATCGATTGTTGTCGAAGCATAACTCGATAACTTAGATGCAACGTCTTCCAGTATGTCTTCCCTGCCACGGTAGACGGTATACGCCTGAGTGCCGCCGATTTCCTTAAAACCATAATTGAAGTTGTCCAATGAACCGGGAACCGGTTCAAATGCATCGACATCTCCGTGTGAAAAATCAACAGGCTCTCCCGGCAGGTTCTCACCTTTTAGTTCGATATCATCAAAGTTCAAGCGTTTCTCCTGTCCCGGTGCCAAGTCTGCATTCAATTTTGCGAAAAGGTCTTCAACTTGAGACATTAAACATTCCTCCCATAAATGAACAGAATTATAAATAGTATTAATTACAGATTATCATTGACTCATATATAATGTAAAATACGATATAACGGTATTATTTATTATATAACACAGTATTTGGAGAGGTTAAAATGAATACATCTGAAATAGAGGTTTTCCTGGCCATAGTCAGATATGGTAATATCTCAAATGCTGCCAGACAATTATATATATCACAATCAACCATCAGCCAGCGCATTAAAAACCTTGAGTCAAAACTTGGAGTCAGATTATTAGAAAGATCAAAAGGAATTACTTCAATCAGATTGACGAATGAAGGAGAAAGATTTTTCAAAATTGCACTTAAGTGGGAGCAGCTATCGACCGATTCTAAAATGCTCAAGCAGAAACAGCATAATCAATACGTTTCTATTGCGGGTGTGGACAGCATCAATAATTTTGTGCTCAATGATATTTTCAGGTCGATTGTCAATGATGATCCGAATACCGGCTATTTTTTCAGAACACATCAGTCAAACGAAATTTACTCACTGGTGGAGGATAATACTGTAGATATTGGTTTCATTCTGCAAGAAAAGGTATCTGATACAGTAATCAAAGAAGAGTTTTTTAAAGAAGAACTTGTACTGGTACTGAACAGACAGCTTAGTAAAAATGAAACTGTCGACCTGGCATCGTTGGATTCGAAAAAGGAGTTATATATCAACTGGGGGCACACATTTAGAATATGGCATGAAGCAAATTTTGGATATGAGGGGACGCTTGGAGTCGAAGTCCATACCGGCGCGCTGATCAATGAATTTTTGAAAACAGAAGGATACTGGACGATTATCCCCATATCTATGGCGAAGCATTTCAAAGATGATAAAGACCTCTGTATAGTCAATTTTACAAAAGACAAACCATATCGCGCATGTTACCTGATCCATGACAAAAATAATGATAGTTCCAAAAATGTCAAACACAGTATTTTAAAAAGAAAGCAACTTTTGGAAGAGAAAATCGTTTTGCAGAAGGATGGAGCGGGGCACACTATATCAGACGTCAGATAATAACAACTATTCAGATATTTATTATCTAAAATAAGACTTTTACAGTATTTCATTGATTAGATATACTCCTTTATGTAAAGGCTTACAAAAGGGGATGGTATTTTGAGAAGGTGGTTTAAGTTGCCGCTGTATACACAAATAGCGATCGGTGGCATTTTAGGTATTATTGTTGGATTTATATTAGGCGATAACGTCCGGTTCATAGCACCGATCGGAGATATATTCCTGCAGTTGCTCATGATGCTGATCATCCCGCTGGTCATCACAACGATTCTTTCAGGGATGCTTAAACTGAATGACATGAAGTCATTCGGTAAAGTCGGCGGCGGTTTTTTATTTTAATTATTAATCACAAGTCTGATTGCGACAACAATTGGTTTTCTGGTTGCACTTGTCATCCAGCCTGGCAGAGGCAGTACGAGCTTTCTTGACCACGGGGAAACAGTAGAACCTGAAGATTTCAATTTTGTGGGTCATTTCCTGGAAATGATTCCAACGAATATATTCGCATCTCTCAGCAATATGGATATGCTGCCAATCATCATATTCACAATCATCATTGGACTGGTCATTCTCAGTCTTGGCAAGGATAAAAATCCAACTATCATCAAGTTTGTGGATGAAGCGGCCAATATCATGCTTAGACTGACAGAATATGTGATCCAGCTCGCACCTTACGGTATCTTTGCACTGCTTGCAGATTTGGTTGGCAGCTTCGGTTCAGGTATGCTCAGGGATGCGGCGCTGTTCATCGTTGCGGATTACGTTGCGCTCGCAGTCGTATTCTTTGTGGTTTATCCGTTGATCATCAAGTTTATTGCGAAACTTAGTCCTTTCCAATTTTACAAAAATGTCTATCCGTCAATATTATTTGCATTTACGACTTCGACCAGTTCGGCGACCATACCGGTTTCATTAAGAGTCATGAAGAAAAATGTCGGCGTGTCTGAAAGAACAGCGGGCTTTACTGTGCCATTCGGCGCAACGGCGAACATGGATGGTATGGCTGTAGCGCTTGGTGTAACCAGTGTATTTGCAACAAATTTGTATGGTATTGATCTGACATTTGGCCTGTTCTTGCAAATCGTGTTTTTAGGATTTGTACTCAGTGTGGGCGCAGCCGGTGTAAGAGGTGCAGGTATCATATTTTCTATGATTTTACTTGAAACTTTAGGAATGCCTTTATCACTCGTGCCGGTACTTGCAGCTATTTGGCCGATAATAGACATGGGTCATACGACGGTCAATGTTACCGGCGACTTGACGGGGACTTCGGTCGTAGCCAAAAAGACAAATGATCTGGATGAAGGTATCTTCTATCAGAAAAATGTTGAAACAGATGAATAATTTAAAGGGGTTTTTATAATGTCAGTCAGAAATACAGAGTTTTTCCCAGGTGTGCTGCAAAATCATTTAAGGGAGCAGTTCTATTATTTAAATGAAGATTTAAACGGAGATAAAAGAATTTTCTTTGAAAATGCGGGCGGAGCACTCAGGTTGAAGTCCACGCTTGAAAAGTATGGCGAAATTTCAATGATTCCAGATTCTCCGGTGAGGAATTATG
>Ga0079226_10002898_pt1 | contig 13214 bp, 14 predicted proteins | sample Poulit2014_FD_76345 | JGI IMG/M metagenome (GOLD analysis project Ga0079226, IMG submission 76345) | Agricultural soil microbial communities from Georgia to study Nitrogen management - Poultry litter 2014 | ecosystem: Environmental > Terrestrial > Soil > Agricultural land | place: USA: Georgia... | reverse complement strand
TTGTCTTTTGTGTTAGCATCAATCATCCCAGTCATCTGCATGTTCCTCCAAAAATCGCTTTAACCTTTTAAAAGAGCTTGTCCGTCTATACTGAACCGTACTACGGGGAATCTCTAGTAGTTCGGCTATTTCTACATCTGATTTATCAAAAAAATAGTATAGTAGGACTGTCTTACGCTTTTCTACTGGCAAAGTACGCAATGCTTCAGCAAGTAATTTTGGAGTGACTCCCTTACCAGCCACTTGTAGACTTTCTCCTTCTTCTCCTTCATATTGCTTATCTAAGGTGAAGAGCTGATTTTCTTCCTGTGGTGTAAGATCTGAAAATGTCATCTCCTTTTCTTGTCTTTGTTGCCTTTCGTTATAAATGTTAATTGCCTCATTCTTTAACACACGTTTACAAAAAGCATTAAAGGCACAGCGAACTTGCCATTCGGTACGATTTGGTTCTATCATGCATTTCCTCTCCCTTCGCAACTGCAAAGGCGGGTGATGATTTCCCCTTTCATAACCTTCAACAAGTTTTTTTGAAAAATGCCAAATTTCGAAATAACTTTTCATGAAAATGAACAAAGCCCAACTGAATATAATCAGTTGGGCTTTGTTCATTACTTTTTTCAATGATAGAGATAGAGTCCACTAATAAGTCTATTACTTTTAATTTGAATAAAATAAATACACTTTTTAAACCCTACTATATCCACTTTTTAATATTAATCTGTTATTTTTTTAAAAATAAACCCTCTCATCATAGTACTATTATTAAATTTGAACTTTTTTGTAAATGAGGTGAGATTTCATTTGTATTCACTTAGAAAAATGTTTCATAACTTCTAACAATTCTTCGATTGCTGAATCTCCCTCTCCCTCTTTCAACGCATGGTTAACACAATGTTTCATATGACGTTCTGTAACGGAATAACCGACCTTTTTCAAAGCTGCGTTAATAGCACTAATTTGAACAAGGATATCAATACAATAACGATCCTCCTCAATCATACGTTGTATTCCACGAACTTGACCTTCAATACGTTTCAATCGATTTATAACAGATTGTTTTTCTTCATTAGTTCTTGGTACGATTGGCTCTTCATAGAGATATTCTTTCAATTATTACACTCCTTTCCAACTTTCATTATTTTGTTTCAATTTTTAAGATTAATCTCACTTATTTTTTTAATTCAACTCGTTGTAGTCGTAAAGCATTTAAAACAACTGATACAGAACTAAATGCCATTGCCGCGCCGGCAACCCATGGAGCAAGTAAACCAATTGCCGCAACTGGAATCCCAATCGTATTATAAATAAATGCGAAGAATAAATTCTGTTTAATATTCCGCATTGTCTTTTGACTCATAATCACTGCATCAGCAACGCTATTTAAATCTCCACGCATGAGTGTGATATCTGCTGCTTCAATCGCAATATCAGTACCAGTACCGACTGCCATTCCTACATCGGCCATCGCAAGAGCTGGAGCATCATTAATTCCATCTCCAACCATAGCAACTTTTTTACCTATGGACTGAAGTGCTTTAATTTGGTCACTTTTTTGATCTGGCAAGACCTCAGCGATGACATGATCAATATCAACTTGTTTTGCAATTGCATCTGCTGTACGTTCGTTATCACCTGTAAGCATAATCACTTCAAGACCAAGTTTATGCATCCTAGAAATTGCTTCTTTTGATGTTTCTTTTACTGTATCTGCTACTGCAACGACTCCTGCAATTTTCCCTGCAATTGCAATGAGCATAGCTGTTTTTCCATCTTGCTCTAATTTCTCCATCATTTCTTCTGTTTCACTTAGAATAGGTATTTCTTGTTTTCTCATTAATTTTCTTGTACCCGCAAATACTTCTTTCCCTTCTATGACAGATTGAATACCATAGCCGGGTAATGCTTCAAAACTATCTACTTCCAATAATGCAATATTCTTTTCTTCCACACCGCGAACAATGGCTTGTGCTAATGGATGTTCGGATTGATTTTCTGCACTTGCTACTAATTGTAATACTTCTTTTTCTTGATATTCATCTACAACAACAATGTCTGTTAATGTAGGTTCACCTTTTGTTACTGTTCCTGTTTTATCAAGCACAACTGTATCAATTGACTGTGTAGTCTCCAGATGTTCTCCACCTTTATAAAGCAATCCCATCTCTGCTGCTCTCCCTGACCCTGCCATAATCGAAGTTGGAGTCGCTAATCCTAGCGCACATGGGCAAGCAATAACAAGAATCGAAATCATTGGAATCAGGCTTGAACGGAAATCTCCTGGTGTAACAAAAAAATACCAAATTAAGAAACTAACTATCGCAATAACAACAACAATTGGAACAAATACACCCGAAATTTTATCAGCTAAACGTTGAATCTCTGCTTTAGAACCTTGTGCGTCTTCAACAACTTTTACAATTTGTGCCAACGCTGTATCTTTTCCTACATTTGTTGCTTTTAATTGTAAAGAACCGTTTTTATTTATTGTCGCACCAATGACTGAATCACCAGGAACTTTGTCAACTGGAATACTTTCTCCTGTCAACATAGATTCGTCAACTGCTGATTGTCCATCAATAATTTCACCGTCAACAGGCACTTTTTCTCCGGGGCGTACAATAATCGTATCGCCAGCATTTACTTCTTCAATCGGTATTTCCTGTTCAACACCATCTCTTACAACACGCGCTGTTTTCGCTTGTAAATCGAGTAATTTTTGAATCGCTTGACTCGTTTTTCCTTTAGCTCGTACTTCAAATAATTTACCTAAAACGATTAATGTAATAATTACTGCCGCCGCTTCAAAATAAAGCTCTGCTTCACCAACACTACCAGCTTTCATCCACTCAATAGATAAATATAAACTATAAAAGTAGGCTGCACTAGTACCAAGTGCTACTAAAACATCCATATTTGCACTTTTATTTTTCAGTGAAGTATAAGCTCCTTTATAAAATTGGGCTCCTACAATAAATTGGACAGGTGTTGCAAGTGCTAATTGAAACCAAGGATTCATGAAAATTTCTGGTAAATAAATGAACGATAGAAAGTTAAAGTGTGCAACCATCGTCCATAATAACGGTAACGTTAAAATAGCCGAAAAAACAAATTTTCTATATTGCTTTTTAATCTGTTGTTCTTGGTGATCCATTTTTTCTTCGCTGCTTTGCTTCGGAATAAGCTCATATCCTAGTTTCTTTACTGCAGCGATCATATCGGAAGATTGTACTTGTGTATCATCATATTCAACCGAAATTGTTTCCAACGCAAAGTTAACATTGGCATTGGATACACCTTCCATTTTGTTAATTCTTTTTTCAATCTTTGTTGCACATGCCGCACAAGTCATACCCGAAATGTCAAACTCTATTTTTTCCTGTATAACTTCATAACCTAGATCTTTGACTTTTTCCTTAAATTCTCCTACATTTGTTTTATTTGAATCATATACAACTGTTGTACGCTCCAACGCAAAATTAACATTGACTTGCTCTACACCGTCTAGCTTAGCAATACCTTTTTCAATACTTGCTGCACAAGCCGTACATGTCATACCACTAATTTGTAATGTACTTTCCTCTGTTGCCATTTTTACTACCTCCTATACTTAGTAGGGGTATATTTCCCTTAAAAAGAAAGATTATACCCTTAGGTACAATCTTCTTATATAGCCCTCTACCACGTTTATAAAGTCATTTAAACGACTTTATATCCTTCTGCTTCAATCTTTTCTTTAATCTGATTTAATGTTACTGTATCCTTATTAAAATCTACGCGCACTTCTTCATTATCAACATCTATTTCAACAGAAGAAACATCACCTAATTGATTGATGCTCTTTTCAACTTTACCTACACAACAACTACATGTCATTCCTTCTACTTTTAAAGTTTCTTTCATTTTCCATATCCTCCTAATTTATTATTAATTATAATTTACCATACCCCTGTATGGTATGTCAAGTATAAAAATTACTTGATTAAAAATATATATAAAGTAAATTCCATTATTACTGGTTTCAATCTCCATATATTTCCTTCTTACATATCACTATTTATATTCAATATTTGTTTAATCTCTTCTAGATTATTTTCAAAACCAATTAACACTTTTGGTTTTCTAAACTTGCCTCGTAAAGACTTTTCTTTAAACACAAAAGTAGGAACCATTCTAGTCCCTGTTAGTTTTCGTAAATCTTTTTCCATTTCCGGTTGTTCTGATAAGTCATAATTGGTATAGGGAATATGGTGATCACCTAGAAAGGCTTTACCTTCTTGACAATCTGAACAAGTTGGACGAGTGTATAGCTCTAATTGTACATCTTCCATCTAACTCAATCCTTTCTTTACAAATAGAAGTCATACATATAATTGTATGACTTCTATAATGTTTCTCATTATTTATTGAACTTCTATGACAAATGGATAAACAATTACTTCGCCATCCAATTTAAATTCTGCCCACATTTTATACAGTCCACGTTCATCAAATATTGTCATAAAAACTGTTTCCTTTTCAGACATTGGATGAACATGAATAAATTTTCCCCCTTTTTCATCTGTAATTACCACATGTCCTAAGGCACCTAGATATGGCTCAGGAGTTGCATCCTTGACATCAAAGTTAAACGTTACTTCTTTATTCATTTTAATAATATCAGTAATTAATTCAACAGTTTGACCATTGATTGTCTTGGTGAAATTCGTATCTGCAATCAGTTTGTTCTTAGATGGATCCTCATTTGTATGACCAATACTTAAATGAATAGGTTCGACTGAGTAGCTCAAACCTTTAGGGTCGATATCAACGAACACATTATAATTACCGTCTGGCAAATCTATTTTTTGCACATATTTTCCTTGACCTTTAACTTCTGGATGTAAATGATAATAATCGTTCAAATCCGAACTCATGACAATGAGATGCATAATTTTTTTCGTGTGAAACATTTAATTCTGGTACTTCGTCATTTTTATCTTTTAATTCGATGACAAGTTCTCCTTGACGATACGACACATCTGGTGTTACCTCACTTACAACATGATTACTATGATGATGTTGATGATCCATATTTTCTCCCTCCAGTTTCCTTGTAGAAAAATCGTGCTCATTGTTCTTCGAAGCATAGACATTATACCCTGCAATACTAAAACTAATGCAGACGACAAATAATATAATAATCCATTTAGCGTTCTTCTTCACCAAATATTTTTCCTACTTTCGTTAAATTAATTTCAACATATAGGATATATATTTATTAAAATAACCATGTCAATGGAGACATAATTATTTTTTAACATTTATTACCACGTCTATTTACGCAGCTACATCATATCCTTGATCTTCAATTTCTTCTTTTATCGTTTCTAAACTAACAGAATTTGCATCAAACTCAATTTCAACCGTACCATTGTCCAAATGAACTTTAACTGATTTTACCCCGTTTAATTTACCTACACTTCCTTCAATTGAATTAACGCAATGTCCACAAGACATACCTTGTACTTGTAATGTAATTTGTTCCATATTTGTTACCTCCTAATTTTGATGTTAAAACTATCATACAATACCCCCGTAGTGTATTTCAAGTATAAAAACTTAATCTATTAAATTTATTTTTACACATCTAGATAATTTTATACTGAAAACACAAACATTATAAAAAATAATTACTTATAACGGGATTTAATCTTTTACACCTTTTAATAATCTTAATCCATTAAAAATAACAGCCAATGTACTACCCTCATGAAATATTACGGCTAAAGTCATATTCATTTGTCCAATCACATTGGAAATTACTAAGAGAACCACAACCGCTAAAGCAAAAATAATGTTTTGCCATACAACTTTCCGTAACTTTTTAGCAAGCTTATGTGTATAGGCAAATTTTGATAAATCGTTTTTCATTAATACGCCGTCTGCAACATCTATTGCTATATCTGTTCCTTCTCCCATCGCAATACCTATATCTGCGGTAACAAGTGCTGGCGCATCATTCACACCGTCACCAACCATCGCCATGACTGGATAAGTTTCTTTTAATTCCATAATAATAGAAGCTTTTTCATCAGGCATGACATTTCCACGCACTTCATCAATTTCTAATTGACGACCAATCGCCTCACCTGTTTGCTTGGCATCACCTGTAAGCATGATAGTATGGATTTTCTCGTCCTTAAAATATTGGACAGCTGATTTCGATGTCTCTTTGGGAACATCCTGAATGGCAAGTAGTACAAGAACCTTCTCATCTGTTCCGAAATATACAACTGTCTTACCCTCACGTTCAAAAAAGTCTGTTTGTTTTTTAATATCTTTTGGAATAACATTGTAAGAATTAGGTTTTCCAATTTTATACGCTATGTCTCCAACTCGTGCAGTTAATCCTACTCCGATAATATTTTCCACCTCTAGTTCAGTTGGTTCAATATTCTTATAATGTTTGATAATCGCTTGAGCAAGTGGGTGATTCGATTTGCTTTCCATTGATACAATAATATTTTCAAATTCTATCTGCTCTTCTTCTGTCACTTCATTTCCAAAATAAACTTCTGTTACAACTGGTTTACCTGTAGTTAATGTACCTGTTTTATCAAAAGCTACAGCTGTTAAATCCGATAAATTTGATAAGTAAGATCCACCTTTAAATAATACGCCACGTTTTGCTAAATTACTTATTGCTGAGAGTGTAGCAGGTATATCAGTAACAGCTAACGCACAGGGTGATGTAGCAATCAGAAATACCATCGTTCGGTAAAAGCTATCATAAGTTGACCACTGTAATAAAGTAATTCCTAATAAAAAGAACAGTGGTGTCAAAAGTAAAACAATCGTTACGTATTTAGGCTCTATCTTTTTAATGAAAGCTGCCGTTTTTGAAATGTTATTTTGTGTTTGACTAACCATTTCAATGATTTTGGAAATAACCGTATCTGAGCTATCTTTAGTTACTTTCATTACTAAAGTTCCCGTTCCATTCATTGTACTACCATAGACCATATCTCCTGTTTTCTTTTCTACAGGAATACTTTCACCCGTAATCGAGGACTGATCAACAGAACTATTGCCTGATATGACAACTCCATCTGTCGGAATTTGATCACCATTTAGTACAGAAAGTTTATCCCCTACTTTTAAATCAGCAACATCAACGATTTCAGTTTTACCATTTTCAAACATTCTTCGTGCAGTCGTAGGATTGATTTTAATTAAATTTGTAATTTCCTTATTACTTTTATCCTCTGCATAATGCTCTAAAAAATGAGCACCACCAAAAATAAGAATTAATAAGGCTGCCTCCATGTACTCACCAATAATGACCGCTCCAATCGCTGCTAGGGTCATAAGTATATGAATATTAGGCATAAATTTCTTTTTCTTCTTTGTTTGTTTAAATGTATCTAAAAAACCTTCGATGATAATGTGATACCCTGATAAAACTAAGGAAGTAATGTATAGCATTGATTTTATTGTTCCTGTACTTACAAATAGCGCAATCAAAAAAGCAACAAGTCCTGCAAAGAACAAAATAATTTCTGCTTTACCTCCATGGCTATGATCATGATCATGATCATGATCGTGGTCATGATCGTGGTCATGATCGCGGTCGTGGTCACCATGCATTAATTCACTCATAATAATCTATCTCCTTTATCTAAATAATATCTTTATTCCATTTGCTTTCAATCTCTATCAAATCACTTATTTTCTATACCTTCACCATATATCAATACATGAACATACATACATATTATGTGTGTAAAAATAGTAAGTTTTCTTTATCCTTTTACTATTTTTATGAGTCAAAAATTATATACATTACGTATGGCGAGCATGAGCTATCATCTGTTCTAAGATTTGGATGACGTGTTCATCGTCTTGCGAATAAAACATTGTCGTACCAGCACGCCGGTTTTTAACTAATCGTAAATTCTTTAAAAATCGTAATTGATGCGAAACTGTCGATTGACCCAAATCTAATATATGTGCTATTTCATTTACAGAACATTCCTTTTGATAAAGCAAATGCAATATTCTAATCCTTGTTGGATCTCCAAGTGCTTTAAACGTTTGAGATACAATAAATAATGTTTCTTCATCTAAATCCATTTCCGTATCATACTTTTCATCTTCTTTCAAAATACACCATACCTCCTTATATGAACATATTATCATATAGTCATTTAACAGGCAATATTTCAGCTCTTCACACTCTATTATTTAGTGTCATCAAAAAAGGAACAATTATGTTGCCCTGAGTATAAAAGTTAACAAATTATTATCCTAGTTACTTTTTCCTAAAACTAGTTAGTGACATTCCTATATTTTTTTTAAACATTCGTCCAAAATATGAAGGATCTTGAAAACCTATTTGTCGGGCGATTTCGCTGACAGGGGTATTAGAATAACATAATAAACGTTTAGCTTCTAGCAATTGACGTTCGCGTAAAACTTCTCCAGCTGTTTTATCTAATGTCTTTTTAACGGATTCAATTAAATGATTTGTTGTCACATGTAATAAAGCAGCGTATTCAGGAATACTAGTAATTGTTTTATAGTAAACATTCACCAAATTCAAATATTCCTTGGTTAACCGTAAAGCTGCCTCTTCTCGATGTTTACCTTTCCAACTATGATTAATTCGTCCTAACTCCACCAAAATTAGATTTAAATAATTCCTTAAAACTAACTCACGGTCCTCAAATTCGGATTTATATTCTCGTTCCAATAAATTAAAAATATGACTAAAAAAGCTCACTTGCTCTTGATTGATGCAATAAAATGGGTTTTCACCAAGTAACTGAAACAAAGATAGCGATGCCCCATTAATATATCCTAACTCGCTATCCGTTAACATATCTTTGGAAAACATCAATAAATAACCATTAAGTGTTGCTCCTGATTCATTCACTTTTAATCTATGCATTTGACCAGGTGAAGTAAGAGAGAGTGTATGAGATGAATAATTGTATTTTTGGAAATCGATTTGAATCGTTCCACTCCCTGCAATAATCCAAAGTAATTGGAAAATATCGTGCCTATGCAACCCAAGCGTATCTATTCTATTAGCCACTGAATCCGAATCAATTGGCAAGAGTTTAAAATTGTGAATTCCTAATTCCTTTCCCGATATAATAGGAAGCATTTTACTCATCTTTACACTACCTCTCCATACTTAAATCATACTTTCTACTTAACTGATTCACTCGTTTTCTCATGGATAGATAAAAGCTTTTCATGGAACGTGGACCAAATTGGTTTCAGTTCTTTTTCTGGTTCTAAATACAGTTTTGCATGACTAATTGCTGAAGCGCCTTCCATAAAACCAGCTGCGATTAACCCTTGAAGTTTTCCAGGGTAGGTAGAAACATCTCCTGCTGCAAAAAGGCCTGGCACAGTCGTTTCCATAGAAGTATTAACCCTAATACTATCAGTGCCACGATTTTCAAGCTCTAAACCCCAATGCTTAATTCCTCCTAAATCCGGTATGACACCATGACAAATTATGACATCATCTACTGGGAGATTAAACGTATCCCCTCTATTAACACACTCAACTGTTACACTTTCAATTTTATCACCGTTTCCGTTGATGTCTTTTAATTGACTTGATGTCATCAATTGAACAGGAGCTTGTTTCATTTTTGCAACATTCCCTTCATGGGCGCGAAACTCATCTCTACGGTGCACTACCCAAACTGATTTCGCAATTGTCGCAAGCGCTAGTGCATAATCAACAGCAGAATCCCCACCACCAGATATAAGTACTTTTTTATCTCGGAATCGTTCCATACTTTCTTCTATATTATAATGGATATGATTATTTTCATATTGATAGGCATTTGCTAATTCTAATTTTTGGGGTACGAGGGTTCCTCCACCGATTGCTATAATAATCGTTTTAGTGAAATGCACATCACCTGTATTACTAGTCAATCGAAATGTATTATCAGGAAGTCTTGTCATTTGTTCCACCATTTGATTTAATACAATCACTGGTTCAAATGTTTTGGCCTGCATTTCGAGCTCTTTAACTAAATGATCTCCTGTAGTTTCTAATACTCCTCCAATGTCATACAAAGGTTTGTCACCATAATAAGGTAATTTACCTCCTAGCACTGGTGCACCCTCAATTATTTTCGTTTTCATATCGCGCATTCCCGCATAAAACGCGGAGAATAGTCCTGTTGGTCCTCCTCCAATAATTGTCACATCATAACATTCTTTCTTTCCTATACTCATTCCTTTTCCCTTTCCTTTCTATTCATATATAAAAATGCTCCGGAAGCTATTTATTTAATCTAGATTCAAGTTACATACTAATCGATAATGATTATCATCGTCAATTAAAATAGAAGGATCTGATCAAAATTCCATACATAGTCCGAGTCTATAAGAAAATATCCGAGTACACACGATTAAAGAAAAGGAATTACAAAATTTCATAACTTAAGCAGAATAAATAAAATGCAATGCAAAACATACTAATAATCAGATTCTAATAGCGAAATTCAATTTACTAAATCATTATTTATACGTCAAAAAAACTACTATAAATAGCTGGTCTAGCTTACTGATTCATATTATCTTATTCGTTAACCATTATTTTCCTTTGATAATCTTGCTTTCCTACTATTATTCCTGAACACAGGAATTGGAATACATTCCTATGTAGGTGAAAACAGTATTTCAGAGAATGTTTTGCGAAGAGGTTAAGTCTTCCGCTAAAACCATAAATTGAAAGAAAATAAGATGATTTTTGGCATGGAGAAGCATTAAAAAGGTAAGTGCTGTATATAAATTAGCTACAATTATTCGGTTATGACCTTTAAAAACTTATACAATTATTCTTTACTTAATTTTATTTAGACATTATTTATACAGCACTATTCTTCATTAATACTTAAACAGATTAATAATCGAGGTAGATTTCTCAAAACTTGATTTCTACACTATGATTCGATTTAGAATAAGGTAAGTATCGTCTATTTATTTCGAATATTCCACACAATAATTCAAATACACTATTTTTTTTCTACAATTATCCAGTTGATGTCTTTCTCTAGTGTTAAGGCATACTGTGAAATTTGCGTTGATTTCGTTGTTTTATCCAAATATTTCACTGATAACCACACTTGCACCTGATCTGCATACTGTTGGAATACGGGATTAACTAACTCTGAAAATGTATAGTCCATATTAATTGTTGGTAAAGTATTATTTTTCACATAATAAGCAAGTTCTTTATCCGTCGCAGTCGGATAAAATGTGAAAAATGTCTCCAAAAACTCCGTTACTTCTTGTACCGTATCAGAATCGACTGTCCCATCATTTTCAGGTTGTTGTGGTTCATAATCTGACGTTTTCGGCGTATTCCATAAGGTAGGACTTTGAGTAATCACTATGTTTCCTGTATTATCCTGATGAAGTAAAATTCGATAAGTGGAATGAATCGTTTCACTATTTTTTTCTTCTTTAATTATTTGCTCTACCGTATAAATAACCGCATAAGTGTCATCATCTTCTTGTGATATCGACCAAATATCAATATCACTTACGCTAGAACTAGTAGGAATATCTGCTCTTACTGTATCAGTGTTTAATGCTTGCAATTCCCCCGTTAGATAATGGCTTAACTTTTCCTCACGTTGTTCAATCGATTCTTTATTATTTGACCACGTATAATAATCTTTCACAAAGTTTTTCGTAAAGCTTTCAATTGCACTTGTGTCCACAAGTTTTGTTTTAATGACTTCTTTTTCATGAACTGTATGTTGATCAATAGCTGTAAAGTTCTTATAAATCCCAAAGACAAGACTACTAATTAATACAATCCACAAAACAGTGACGGATTTTTTACGCGTTCCAACACTTTTTACTTTTGTTTTTGGTGGTTTTGTTTCCATCGTTTGTGTTTCTTTTTTTCTAAAGATGTTTTTCATTTATTCCAACCCTTTCTATTGTTTAATGCGCCCAGCTCCAATTAAATGTTTTTGCCAGTAAGCAGTCGTTAAATCTGCATAGCCAATCGGATCACCTGCGTTATACATTTGATTGTCTCCAAGATAAATTCCAACATGGGTAACATATGTTCCAGAGTTATACGTTGAATGAAAAAACACTAAATCACCCGGTTTTGCTTCCGATAAAGGGATATGTTCTGTAAAGGCATATTGTTGTTGTGCTGTTCTGGGGAGATTAATTCCAGCCTTTTGATAACTCCATTGCGTAAGCCCACTACAATCAAAAGAAGTGTTTGGGTTATATCCCCCAAATACATAAGGATAGCCTTCGTACTTCAAGGCTTCATCCATCACTAACTGCACAAGGTCACCATCAAATTGTGGGGAGTGAAAATATTAATTAACCAAGTCAACGTAGAACATATTGCCATACAGGTATCGCCAACCACCGTTCTTTTTTACCGCAATTGGGTTGGAATAAGTCGTTTTACTTCCACCAGAATGTTTTTTCGCAAAGCTTTGGGCTAAATCAAAACTATATCGCTTTCCCCTTTGTGCAACATAATCAATGAACCCACCGCCATAGTTATAAGCCTGTATGACTGTATTTCCATCCACTCCTTTAGATCCTGCTGATTGAATTAAATCTGCAAAGTATTTTACGCCTTGCTTTATAGATGCTTCTTCCGAATCTAAAGTATTTGGTGGCAATCCCATTGATTCACTTGATTGCATCACATCAATTAACCTTCCACCACTTTCCACTTCCATGATTGCAAGTAATATTGACACATATTCACTAACGCCATATTCTTTCGCATATTTCTCTACCATTGGACGGTGTTTTAATACGTCTACTGACACAGAAATACTTCCTTCGCCGTCTATGTCAGAATCATTTCCCCCTGATGAATCATCTTCATTAGAAATAAAGAGTGCCACAAAAACCAACAAGCCAAAAAAGAGTAGAAAGCCTACTCCATACGTAATGAGCATTATTTTTAATCGCATGATCTTCATTGACGTTCCCTCCTATTTGTAAGCGCAGAACGTCTCTGAAGCTGTCTCTTCTCTATTACTTTGATCGGTTTATCTGGATGCTTCATCACTTTTTGTACTTTTTGTTTACGTTCCACTTCAGGTCTTTCTTTATAAACTGATACTTTTCTATTCAACTTCGACTGTTTGAATTGATCCTGCACCCCACGGGTTAAATATTCTTGAGCATTTGTTGATGTCTTTCCTTGC
>Ga0079226_10002897_pt1 | contig 13216 bp, 10 predicted proteins | sample Poulit2014_FD_76345 | JGI IMG/M metagenome (GOLD analysis project Ga0079226, IMG submission 76345) | Agricultural soil microbial communities from Georgia to study Nitrogen management - Poultry litter 2014 | ecosystem: Environmental > Terrestrial > Soil > Agricultural land | place: USA: Georgia... | reverse complement strand
GAATGATTCCAAGAAGACCGTAAATAATTTTTTCTTGAAACTTGATGTAAGCGAGTAAATAAGTTATAAATTGAGGTAACAACTTGTCACTTCCTTTTTAGGTATTTTTGGGTGTGTGGTTACTTCATTAATACCCTATATTGAAGGGGGTGGCAAGTTTTTTTGTATAAAAACGCATGAAATCGGGAAAACTAGTAGTTTTTACTAAGAAACTTTTGACAATACGATTAAAATGAAAGGGGTTACAAAATGAAAAAATATTTATATGTATTGTTATCAGTACTATTGGTAATTACTTTGCTACCTGTGCAAGGGTCGGCTGCAAAAGGAAACGAAAAACATGATGTTGATTTGTGGAACGCTGTCAATCCCCTTAATACAACAGTAACCTTCTTAAATACGGGTGCGCACCCTGATGATGAACGCAGTGACTTATTGGCTTATTTATCCAGGGGGCTGGGGGTCAAAACCTCCAGTCTAATCGCCAATCGCGGGGAAGGAGGTCAAAATGAGATCGGTAACGAACTTGGTAATGCATTAGGAATTATCCGATCCAATGAAATGAAAGAAGCAGCTAAGGTCACTGGGGTTAAAGCATACCATTTAAGTAAAACAACATCAGATCCTATTTATGATTTTGGTTTTTCAAAGTCTCCCGAGGAAACATTGGAGAAATGGGGAGAAACATTAACATATGAACGGCTTATTCGTTTTATAAGAAGCTACAAGCCCGATATTGTGATGCCTTCATTCCGTGATGTGAAAAGCCAGCATGGCCATCACAGAGCCATTTCCATCTTAAGTGTACGAGCATTTGAAGATGCAGCAGACCCGACTGTATTTCCTGATCAAATCGAAGAAGACGGGCTATCAGTATGGCAGGTGAAAAAAGTCTATTTACCTGCCGAGTCAGAGGAAAAGGCAACGACGTCCATTGAGATTGGTGACTATGATCCTATTTACGAGAAGTCTTATCCGCAAATAGGGGAAGAATCCAGGTATTTGCATAAGAGTCAGGGGATGGGTGAGGATGTGCCTGTTGAGCCAAGACAATCCCATTTGGAATTGGTAAAATCTGTTGACTCCGCAGATAAGGAGGAAGGTATTTTTGAAAATATCCCATACGACTTCAATGAATGGTCAAAAATTGTTTCAGATGATGGGATCAGTCATGACTTGACTGCATTGCAGGAAAGCCTGGATGAAATAGTGAATTTGTATCCGGATAGAGAAGCGATACTACCAAATGCGCAGCAGGCATTACATGATGTGCAGGCATTATCTGAAGCCATTGAAAATGTAACAATGCGTGAGGATGTAAAAAATGAGTTAGATCATAAGCTGGCATTAAAAGAAGAGCAACTGCAGGAAGTTAGTCTGGTAGCCTCTGGACTGGAAATGGAAGCAACTCCTGCATCAAAAATTGTAACAAAAGGAGAAAAGACAGAGATCGATATTTCGATCACAAACAATGGTGGCCAGTCAATACATCAGGTGAGCGCCGATTTAATTGCCCCGGAGGACTGGAAGATTACCAGTGAGAATGAAGAAGAGATTGACACACTTGAACCGGGAGAGTCCAAAAACATCACGTTTCAGGTAAATGTTTCAGCAGATGCTGAAAATTATCATCCATATGATGACCCATTAATTCAGCCGCGTATAACTTTTGAAGAAGAAGGAACGAAAACAGTAAATCTTTTGGAATTGGAAGAGACGTTCGCTGTATTACCGGAGTTAGGTGTATCAACCGAGCCGGAAGATATTGTTGTAAATACAGCTGATGTCCAAGATTCATATGAGGTGAAGGTAAATATCAAAAACTATTATAATGGTGCAAAAAATGGGTCGGTTTCACTAAATCTCCCTGAAGGATGGACAAGCGAGCCGAAGGAAGTTGATGTGAGCTTCGAAGAGAGGTTAGAGGAACAGCAAGCATCGTTTAAGGTCATTCCACCAGAAGACGTGGAGGAAGGTGAATTTAACATTGGGACGAAAGCTGAATCAGAGAACGATGTATTTGATACAACTGTTCAGGAAATCAGTTATGACCATATTAAAGATTCCTTTTTCCTATATCCTTCAACCATGGATGGTGTAGCATTCGAATTGTTGATGCCTGATTCCCTGAAAATTGGTTATATTGAAAGCGGCTTTGATGAAGTTGCTGACTATTTATTGGAATTAGGATTTGACGTGACTAAATTAACGGAAGAAGATCTAATTACCGGTGATTTAGACCAGTTTGACACAATTGTAACTGGAATTAGAGCAAATTTAGCACGTGAGGATTTGATTGAGAATAACGATCGTTTACTGGAATATGCTGAAAATGGTGGGCATGTCGTTATCCAATACCATAAACCGGGAGACAATTGGGACAAAAATAAGACACCACCGTACGAATTAGAAATTGGTTCTCCATCCATTGAATGGCGTGTGACAGACGAGAATGCAGAAGTGACAATGACGCAGCCAGATCATCCATTATTTAACTTTCCAAATAACATTACAGATAAGGATTGGGATGGTTGGGTGCAAGAACGAGGTCTATACTTTCCAAGTAAATGGGATGGCCATTACGAGACATTTGTAAGTATGGCGGATCCAAATGAAGACCCATTTGATAGTGGAATCCTCATGACAGATTATGGAGAAGGATCATATATTTATACAAATTTAGTATTCTACCGGCAAATTGCCAATCAGGTCCCTGGTGGCTACCGTATATTCACAAATCTTTTATCCTATGGTAAAGCGGAATTTGCAGAGATTGGCGCCAACGGAATAAAGGCAAAAGTGGAGCGGTTAGCTGATGAAGGTGCATTTGAAGACAAGAAAACAATACGAGTATTAACCACCCATTTGTCTGCGGTTAGTCATTACGAGGATAAAGGAGCAGGTGGGAAAATTGTTAAACATATGAACGGTTTTAAACAATTAATTGCATATCAGAAGGAAAAAGCCCTCATATCTGAGGAAGCATTTGAAACACTGAATAAAGCTGCGGATGAATTGAACAACAAATGGCAGTAAATAAATTGATACGGGGACTGAACAAAATCCCACTAAAAGTGACATTTGGAGTCAGCCTTTTCTTTTAGTTTACCTATTAAAAATTGACAATCTAGTATGCTGACGTTGAGTAAACAAGCCATAAAAGTGGATGCGGAGTCTGGCTCTGTCCAAGCCCGCGTCCACTTCATTTAAAATCAGGTTATTTAATTTTAAAAAGATATTGACTTGAAATCGCTTTCGTATTATAATCTGACTTAGATTGTTAACCTAACTAACTAAGTTTGTCCTGTTTTTTGTCTTAAAGGGGATGGTTAAAAATGTATTAGTGTGTTTTTTAATTTAAAGCTGATGCAGATTGGAATGTGATAAGGAATGAAAAAATCTACTCCAAAACTCGTGAAAATGATGAACCGGGAGTTGATTATTAATGAGTTAAAGCAGAATCCAAAGCAGTCCCGGGCAGATCTTTCTAAAAAAACACAACTCAGTAAGCCAACAGTATCGGAAATTGTCAAAGAGTTAATTAAGGAAGAACTCGTTTTTGAAACGGGAGTAGGGCCGTCCAGTGGTGGAAAAAAGCCGATATACCTTGTATATAACGCCCGATCTAATTATGTAGTCGGTATTTCAATTGAAAATGATACAATATTTTTTGCGCTTGGTGATATGAATGGTGAAATCTTGAAAGTTTCCCAAACAAAATTCGCTTCGCAAACTGAAGGTCGGGTTATTGTTGATTTGATTTCAGAGGGCGTTATGAACCTATTAGAATCGGAAAAAGCAGATTTGAAAAAGGTTTTAGGTTTGGTTGTCGGTGTTTCCGGCATTGAAATGGATTCAGAAGATATTATTATTTCCTCTCCCACAATCAAATGGGGAGATATTAACCTGAGAAAAGAATTATTAAACCGTCTGAATAAGGACGTCATTGTTGAAAACGATGTCAACCTTATGACGATTGGCGAGTATTATAATGGACAAGGGAAAAACATCTCTGATTTTGTTTATTTATTTATTGGAAACGGGATTGGAAGCGGACTCTTTTTGAATGGTAAGTTTTACAAAGGCTTTCATTCCGCTTCGGGTGAAATAGGTTATATGATGATAGGCGACGAGCAAAAAATGAATCCGGATTCAGGTGTTTTCGAAACAAATTACGGGTTGTTTGGTGTCACCAAAAAACTGAGAGAACAAAATAATAATCTCGAGGATAAAAAAATCAATTCTCTATTAAAGGTTCTGCAAGATCATAAAGATGACGAGAAGATTGAAGAGATTTTAACTGAAACGATTGATCACTGGGCCAAAGCAACGATCAATATCATTAGTTTAATAGACCCTCAAGCCGTAATTATTTCAGGAGAACTGACAAATATGGATCAATCGTCCTTTAATCACTATAAACAGACAATTGAAAAATTTGTACCGAAAATGCCTGAGATAAAAGTAACTGAGCTAGGTTCTAAAGCTGGTTTGTATGGGGCGGTTTATTTAGCGTTAGAAAACTTCTCCACATCGGCTTTAAAATAATTTATTTCTAAGAGGGAGGATTATTATGGGAAGTAAAAAGACGTGGCTCTTCATATTTTTAATTGCTATTTCTCTAATGTTGCTGGCGGCTTGTGGCGATGATCAAGGTTCTAGCGATGGAGATAGTGAAGGAGGAAGTGAGAACAGTGAGGGAGGAAGCGGGGATCTGGTTATATATACAGCAAGAGATCAAACCGTTGTTGATGAAGTGATTCCATTATTTGAGGAAGAGTATCCGGATATCAATGTGGAAGTGTTAACAATGGGTGCACAACAGATACTTGAACGTGTGCGCGGTGAAAAAACAAATCCACAGGCTGACTTTTGGTGGGGCGGAACACAATCTGCTTTTGATACTGCTGTTGAAGAAGACCTGCTGCAACCTTATGAACCAGATTTCGCAGATGCCATACCGGAAGAGTACAAAGATCCTGAAGGCCATTGGTACGGAGAAATTATTTTACCCGAAGTCATCATGTATAACACAGATGTACTTTCAAAAAATGAGGCGCCACAGGACTGGGATGATTTACTTGATCCAAAATGGGAAGATGAAATAATTATCCGTGGAGTATTGCCGTCCGGAACAATGAGAACGATTTATTCAGCAATGATTTATCGTCAGGACCCCGAGGATCCTGAGGCGGGTTACGAGTGGTTAAGTAAACTTGATGCAAACACAAAGGATTATGCACAAGATCCAACTAATTTGTATTTGAAATTAGCTCGCCAGGAAGGAACAGTTTCATTATGGAACCTTCAGGACATATTGCTGCAGAAGGAACAGCATAATCAGCCGTTTGGTTATGTCATGCCTGAAAGCGGTGCTCCGATTTTGGTAGATGGTGTTGGTGTTATAAAAGATGCACAAAACGCGGAAAATGCCGAACTATTCTCTGAATTCCTATTTTCACCGGGTATCAGATCAAAATTATCAGAAGATTTTTTCCAAATTCCAACTCGCTCTGACTTAGAAGATGAGCAGCAGCCGGATTGGCTAAAAGATCTTGAAATGAATCAAATGGATTTGGACTGGCAGATCATGGCTGAGAATGAAATGGAATGGATGGAACACTGGGATCAAAATATTAAAAATTCCAACTAGGATTTATTAAGTTGAATTAACAGGAACAGGGTGGACGCTTCATCCTGTTCTATCTCTGATAGTCTTTTTTTTGGAAAAGATTAGGCGGAAGTTTGATCAGTCGAAGTACAGGAGTGATAACGGTGAAAGCTACAGATATACATGGAAGAGAATTAAACGAGCTTTCTGATGCCAAATTTGCTGTATTGCCTTTGGGCAGTTTTGAATATCATGGGCCACATTCTCCGTTGGGAACGGACATTTTTTTAGCGGATGGGTTTGGAAATAAAATTGATCGAGAACTCGGCGGCGTCGTTTTTCCTACTGTACCATATACAGCTTGTCCAGGGAAAACCAATAAATATAAAGGTACCATTACTATTCGGCCTTCTATCATTCAAGAATATTTGATAGATATAGTCGAGGGGATTGTAAACCAAGGTATAGAGCGGATTGTGCTTTTAAACGCTCATGATGGAAATATGGGGATATCACGGGCTGTTGCTGAATATGTCACAGGTAAACATAATAGTACTAGTTTTTTATTAATTAACTGGTGGCAAATGGTTGAAATCGATAAAGCAGAGGAACTGGGTATGGTCGACACAAAGGGAAGAGGTCATGGCGGACCATACGAGATGTCAGCAACTAAAGCATTTCAACCTCACCTCGTCCATGTTAAGGAAGGTGATACAGAGTTTTCTGATGTAGAAAAACTCTCTTCTTACCCATATATTCTTGTTGAAGGTACGCCGGAATCCTGGGATGGGTACACAGGGTTAATTCAACAAACCTCACTCGAAATGGGCCAAAAAATTGTTGATGAAGCAACCTGCAATCTAAATAAGCTGATTGAAAATTGGATAAGAAAATAATTCAAGTGTGATCAGGGGAAAATCATTCACTTCGAAATCAATTATTGAAGGAGTGACTTTTCGGTTCTGGAACCTGTACAACAAGTTTAGACAACTTTAATAAAGCATAAAGTAGGTTCATTTAATGATACTGGTTGAGGGAGAACGTGTTGGAATTTGACCCACTTAAATATTTGTAAGAACATAGGGAGAAAAAAATCAGCCTGGAACTGTAAGGTGATGAACATCATCCTACTTTGTGAAAAAGAAAGGTGAAGGTTATGAAAAGTGTCAGACTAGAACATATTACTAAAATGTTTGGGAAAGCCAGAGGCGTTGAGGATATCAACATTGATATAAAAAGCGGAGAATTCTTCACATTTCTGGGCCCAAGCGGATGCGGCAAAACGACAACTTTAAGAATGATAGCCGGGTTTTACTTTCCTACAAGCGGTAAGATAGCCTTTGACAACGAAGATATTACGACGGTAAAACCGAACAAACGAAACATTGGAATGGTTTTTCAGAACTATGCACTATTCCCGCATATGACTGTTTTTGAAAATATTGCGTTTGGACTGCAGGTAAGGAAACTTTCAAAAAGTGTTATAAAAGAAAAAGTAGAAAAAGCGCAAGAATTTGTTCGGTTAGTGGGCTACGGTAATAGAAAGATAACGGAATTATCCGGTGGTCAGCAGCAACGTGTTGCACTCGCCAGGGCGCTTGTAATTGAACCGGATATCTTATTGTTGGACGAACCATTGTCCAACTTAGATGCAAAATTACGTGAAGAAACACGGGTCGAGATTAAGCGGCTACAAGTTGAACTAGGGATTACCACGGTATATGTAACACATGATCAACATGAAGCAATGGCAATGTCCGACAGAATCATGGTCATGAGTGAAGGTGAAGTCCAACAAATCGGAACACCTCAAGAGATTTATAACAAACCTGACAATCGTTTTGTTGCATCGTTTATCGGTGAAACCAATATTTTGGAAGGTACGATCATAGAAGTGTCGGATCATCATGTCACCGTTGATGTTGGAGACGGAATTTTACTAAAAGGGCTAAGGGAAAACAGCTCCCCACATGTTGATATCGCAGAGGGCAAAAAAGTATCTCTTTCCATACGGCCTGAAATCATTAAGGATGGTGAAGGTCCAAATTCGGTTCAAGGAACAATTCAGCTGACAGAGTTTTCCGGAGTCAGTATTAATTATCTTGTGAAGGTTGGCAATCATGAATTGAACGTGATGATTATCAACTCGGGCTCAAATATAATGGAACGTGGCGATTCAATCACTCTGAGTATTCCCGAAAACGGTATTTATTTTATGAGTGAAAAGAGGTGACAACATGACAAGTAATATTGAAACAACCGTCCCCAAGAAGAGTATATGGGCGAAAATAACCCAAACGAAGTACTTTGTTTATATTTTAATTTCGCCTCTGGTTTTTGTTTTATTGGCTTATGTGATTTATCCGATGTACAAAACGTTTACACAAAGTGTACTGGATCAGGAAGGTGCTTTATCTTTTTCCAATTATCTTAATTTTTTTTCGACTGAAGCCAATTTAGAGTCGTTAACAAATAGTGTGTTTATATCGGTTGTTAGTGTCATTACATGCGCTATTGTCGGTGTAACGATGGCTTTTCTTTTAAACCGATATGAATTTCCGGGGAGGAAAGTTTTATCTGTACTTGTATTGGTTCCAATGGCATTACCGCCTTTAATTGGCGCTATTTCTTTCTATTTTTTATATGGTGAGACGGGTATATTCCCTCGATTTTTTCAGCAGATATTTAACTTGGAGGAAGTCCCATTTTCCTTGGAAGGGATTTGGGGTATTATAGTGGTTCATACTTTTACGATGTATACCTATTTTTATCTGAGTGCGTCTGCAGCGATTGAAGGCTTGGATTTATCATTGGAGGAAGCTGCTACAAGTTTAGGTGCAGGGCGTTTTATTATTTGGCTGAAAATTATTTTACCTATGCTGACACCTGCAATGGTAGCATCTTCGTTACTAGTGTTTATGATTTCAATGGCTTCTTATACGGCACCGTTAATGTTTGGTGTAGAAAGAACTATGACAATGCAGATAGTACTTTCCAGGACTAATGGCAATTTAGATATGTCAGCAACGCAATCGACTGTTCTTTCAATTGTGTCAATCGCCTTTCTAATACTGATGACATGGTATCAAAACCGGAGAAATTATCAGAATCAGAGTAAAGGCACCGGTGTTCACCGGTCGGAGGTTCGCTCGCCAATCGTCAGGTATTTGGCAGTGATTCTGTCCATTATTGGCGTTATTATTTTAATGTTGCCGATCATGGTCATCGTGCTGATTTCGTTCGCCGTTGATGGGGCTTGGACAACACAAATCATACCGGCAGCCTATACACTTCAACACTATGTTGATTTGTTTACAGATGCGGATACATGGGGACCAATTTGGAATAGTATCCAGATGAGCACAGTTGCCGTAATCGGAAACATTATCTTTGGTGTTGCAGCTGCGTATGCAATGGTTCGTTTTAACTTTAAAGGGAAAGCCTTCATGGATATATTGATTATGGTACCTTGGGCCCTTCCAGGTACTGTCGTAGCGGTTAACATGATTTCAGCTTTCAGTGAGCCGAATGTTTTCTCCTTTAATCAAGTATTGGTTGGTACCTTCTGGATTTTACCTTTAGCTTACTTTGTCAGACAGCTGCCACTCGTCTTCCGGAATTCGCAAGCAAGTTTAATACAAATGGATCAGTCAGTTGAAGAAGCGGCACAAAGTCTGGGTGCAACTTGGTGGCATTCGTTCAGGAGAGTTGTTTTTCCGATTATTATGCCGGGAATCTTAGCCGGCACATTATTGGCTTTCGTTCAAGGTCTGACCGAATTTGTAGCTTCAATACTGATTTATACACCTTCCACAATGCCATTGTCTGTGGGTATTTGGAATAAAATGTACTCATTTGAATTTGGAACAGCATGTGCTTATGGGGTACTTCAAACAATCTTGATTGTTATTGTGCTATTAGTCAATGAAAAAATTAAAGGTAATAATGGTACTGCTGCAACCTTTTAGGCATGATATGATGCAAGTCATATAGAAAATACTAAGGAGTGATCAAGATGAGCTCATTACATCGACAAAAAATCTTGGATACGGAAGGTATGGATTTCCCGTCAAAAACCTATAAGGAACTTGTTTTGGAACCTGCGTACAACCAGGCAAAAGTGAACTCCATTCGTCCGATGCTTCAAATTCACTATGCGCATTTAATCATGCTTGTTGAAGAAGGGATTGTGGACAAAGACGAAGCAATCAAAATTGTCAATGCGATTAAAAAGATTGATGTAGAAGAGGTTGAAAATAGAAATTATGATTCTTCCTATGAAGATTTGTTCTTTGAAATTGAGCATTTTTTAATTGGAGAAGCAGGTGACATTGCAGGAAATCTCCATATCGCCCGCAGTCGTAATGATATGGGGATTGCCATTTACAGAATGAATCTGCGGGATAGATTACTTAATCTGGTTGAGGCGACACTTCACTTGCGTAAAAGCCTGATTGAATTGACTGAAGAACATATCGATACAATCATGATCGGATATACGCATACACAACAGGCACAGCCGACCACACTTGGCCATTATCTGAATGCCATGACAGATTTACTTACAAGGGACATAAACCGTCTGATGTCAGCTTATAATACGGTAAACCGGAGCAGTATGGGTGCGGCAGCATTGACAACTTCAGGGTTTTCAATCAACCGAAAGACAGTTCAAAAGTTATTGGGATTTGAGGAGAGGATTGACAACGCTTGGGACGCTGTTGCTGGAGCAGATTATATTGGCGAGACCGCTACATCCGTTCAATTAGCTGCAATTGACTTGGGCCGATCAATGCAAGATTTCCTTTTGTGGGGAACTCAGGAATACGGTGCCTTCAAGCTGTTTGAGCCATACGTTCAAATCAGTTCCATCATGCCACAAAAGCAAAATCCAGTTTCGATTGAACATATGCGTGGCTTGTTATCAAGCGTTTTGGGTGATGCACAAACAGTTTTGACAATGATGCATAATACGCCGTTTGGCGATATTGTCGATACAGAAGATGACATGCAGCCATATATGTGGCATGCAATGGAGAAGCTTGGAAGTATCTATTATTTGTTTTCGAGCGTGCTAATGACTATGGAAGTCAATAAGGAAAAATTGCTCAAACGTGCACAGGAAAGTTTCGCTAATGTCACGGAACTTGCCGATACACTAGTACGGACAAATGATCTTTCCTTCCGAAAAGCACATGAAATCGTTAGCTCTGCTGTGAAGGATTTGGTGGCTAAAAGAAAAGAGTCTTTAGAAGAGTTCCACTTAGACCATTTAAATGCTCATGCTGAAAAAATAACAGGTAATAAATTGAATTTAACGGAAGAAGAATTGAAAAATGCACTGGATCCGGAGCATTTTATCAAAATCCGTTCACTTGAAGGTGGGCCAAGCTCGGAAAGAATGAAAAAGGTAATTGAAGAGCGTGTTCAGCAACAAAGTGATTTAGACAACTGGTTGAAGGAAAAGAGAAATGTATTAGAGTCTGCTAATGGAATGATTGATGAGAGACTTAAAAGAATGATGAGCCATGATAAATAAGGAAAGTTTTTTTCGTTCAGCGGCAGAAATGAATAATAACGATTTTTTGAGAGAAGGTTTTGGCAGCAGTGAGATTGAATCTGTATCTGAAAAATCTACAACAAATGGCCTATTACACAACCAGAAGGAAAAAACACTTCATTCAACGATACAGGGGGTGGGTCGCACGAACTTCCCGCTCCTGGCTATTGATGGCGGTGGAACAAAGACGATTGCTGTCATTACGGATGCAGATGGGAATGTATTAAGTTCCGGAAAATCCGGCACTTCAAACTATCAGGTTGCTGGGTTTAAGGCTACCATTAAAACTCTGAAACACGTGATAAAAAAAGCAATCGGTCAACTAAATGAAACTATTTTTCATCATGATACAGAAATCAATTTTAATGTCGGTGTGTTTGCTTTAGCGGGGATAGATACGCAAAAAGATGAAGCAAATGTGCAGGAAATTGTAAAACAGGTTATTGAGGAAAGCGGCGTCCAAATCAATAGAGTAATAGTAGAGAATGACGCATTATCCGTGTTGCTTGGAGAGACTAATCATTCACCGGGTGTCATACTCATTTCCGGAACGGGTTCGATTGCTTTTGCACATGATGGAATGGGTCATTATGCTCGTGCCGGAGGATGGGGGCATAGACTTGGTGATGAAGGTGGAGGCTACTGGATTGGAAAGGAGGCTATACGTGCCATCTTGAAAATGCTTGATGGCAGGGGCCCTGAGACAGTTTTATCCAATTTGGTGTTAAATCACTTTCAATTCGAAAAATATGAACAACTTTATAACTGGGTATATGGCCCCAATTATACCATTCACGATGTTGGTAAATTATCAACCATTGTTGAAGAGGCGAACCAACTGGGTGATCCAGTCAGTAAAAGTATTTTAGATCGTGCCGTTTCAGAGCTTTATTGCCTAGTATCTGCGGTCGTAAAACGAGCTAATATCTCAGACGAACCATTTAAACTGTTATTTCTAGGCGGTGTTTTGCAAAATAGTGAATATGTTAAAAGGGAATTAATTTATAAAGTTAAAGATGATATGACGGATGTAGATATAATTACCAATCACGATAACCCTATTGATTTAATAGTTCAAAGAGGGCTGAATGGATGAACTATTTAATTTAGATTTTCTCAAACGCAGGACAGAGTCAGAGAAATTGTGGCTCTGCCTTTTTTTTGGTGGGACATTGGGTTGGGACATTGGGTCAGACCCTGCGTCCCGTTCGCATTTTGTTAAAGCGGATATTTCGGATTCAGAACAGGTACAGAATATGGTTAAGGCTGCGGTTGACACATACGGCCGTTTGGACGTCGCAGTCAATAATGCAGCACTGACCCCCGATGATAAACCTGTCGCGGAATTTGATGAGGATTATTGGGACAAGCTCATGTCGATCGATCTTAAGGGTACAGCACTTTGCCTGAAATATGAATTGCAGCAATTGATTAAGCAGGGTGAAGGCGGATCAATCATTAATATTTCATCAGTCAGCGGCTTCCGGCCACAGCCTGATAACGTTGCATACGTAGGGACTGCTGAACAAACAAAAAATCCAATACTGACAAGGAATTTGATCGTATTATGTCGAATATAGGTGCAAGGCCTTTTATAAGAATTCGTTCAAAACCCTTGCACCTGGAGGCAGTTTAACATGTATAAAATGACCGAAAATCAGCTTGTTTTACCGGAGGATTTTTTCCTTCCGTTTGGCGGTAAATTGAATAAAGAAAACCGTTGGGTCGTTCTGGCCAATCTTATTCCCTGGTGGCAATTTGAAGAAGCCTATGCCAATACGATGAAACGCTCATCTCGTGGCCAGCAAGCATTCAGCATTCGTATGGCACTAGGAGCGTTGTACATCCAACAACGCAAAGGCTTGAGTGACCGGGAAACCGTTGAAGAGATCACAGAAAACCCGTATCTTCAATATTTCATCGGCCTGCCCGAATTTCAAGAGGAGGCACCATTCAATCCTTCCATGATGACACACTTTCGTAAGCGGCTTGATGCAGACATGATCAATCAACTGAATGAAGCAATCGTTATGGAAGAACTGGCT
>Ga0079226_10002896_pt1 | contig 13218 bp, 10 predicted proteins | sample Poulit2014_FD_76345 | JGI IMG/M metagenome (GOLD analysis project Ga0079226, IMG submission 76345) | Agricultural soil microbial communities from Georgia to study Nitrogen management - Poultry litter 2014 | ecosystem: Environmental > Terrestrial > Soil > Agricultural land | place: USA: Georgia... | reverse complement strand
GGACTGGCCGACCTCTCCGTCTCAGGACGACAAGCCGCCCTGTTCGAGATCGACGGCACGGAGGCGTCCTCGCAGGACGTGGCGGCGGTCGGCGACTCCGCGCAGGGGACGAGCGACGCCCAGCGTGCGCTCGACGAGGTGAGACGGCGGTTCGGCGGCGACTCCATCACCGCGGCCTCATTGCTGCGGAGACGATGACGGCTGGGCGATTTCCCAGGTTGACGACTATCATGGGAGGAGGATCGCGGCGCCCCCGCGGAACCACTCCGCCCCGCGTCAGCGGACACCGCGCAGAACACGAATCGAGGAGATCGGGATGGCTCTCTCAGACCACGAGCAGCAGCTGCTGGACCAGCTCGAACAGCAGCTGCGGGAAGACCCCAGCTTCGCCCGCGGGATCTCCGAGGACCAGCCGGTGGGTCCGGGCACCGGACTGTCCGCCACCCGCGTCGTCATCGGCGTCGTCGCGGTCGTCATCGGCCTGGCCATCGTGCTCGGCGCTATCTGGTCCGGGCTCTGGCCGCTCGGCGTGCTCGGCTTCGCCGTCATGGTCGGCGGCGGCTTCTGGGCGCTGTCGTCCGGCGGGGGTGCGAAGGCCGATCCCGCGTCGTCACGGCCGACGGGCGGGACGCCCGGACCGTCGACGGGCCAGGGCGGCAAGGGACCCGGCTTCATGGACCGGATGGAGGATCGCTGGGACAAGCGCCGCGGCGGACAGTGACATTCCCCACGGCCGGACGCCGGCGTCGGTCCCGTCCGCGACGAACCATCCGCAGTGACGTCCGCGACGAATCGTCCGCAGTGACCTGACTCCGGGAAGTCCCGGCAGCCCGGCGACACCCCCGCCCACCACCGGCCGCGCGCTCATCGTCGAGCGACGCGGCGCTCTCATCCCCGCTCGGGCGTGCGCTTCCGCGAGACCTCGCGCCCGCGCGGGACCCGCTGGAAGAGGCTGCGCGGCAGGACCACCGCGCGCAGACGGTCCACTGCGCCGATCTCACCCGCACGCGCCTCGCGCAGAGCGGCGACGAGGCGTGCCGCCTCCTCCGTCGACGGGACGGACGACGCGTCAGCACCGCCGCCGTATCGCAGCGACTCAGCGGCGTCCGACGCGCGGGCGAGCAGCTGTGCATCGTCTGCGTGCAGGGAGGAGGACAGGCTGTCCTCCTGGTCCCGCAGCGTCCGGCTGCGGTCCCATCCGCGCCCGTCGTCGATCGCGGTCGCGGCGATCTCCTCCCAGATGCCCTCGGCCCGCGACGCGGCGTCCCCGGACAGGCGGGATCGGCGCACGAGGATCCGTGCGACGGCGGGGACGACCAGGAGCAGCGCGAGGAGGACGACCCCCGCTGCGACCGCGATCCACACGGGCAGACCGCCGGACGCGGCCTCGGTCCCGTCCTCGGCGGCCTCGGTCTCCTCCTCCGTCGGTGGGGTCTCCTCCGCGGTCGCGGTCTCCTCGACGGGCGCCTCAGTCGGCGATCGGCTCTCCTCCTCGGAGCCCTCGTCGCCGCCGCTGGCGTCGGCCCACGGCGGGGGATCCCCTGCGGGACCGCCCGGGGTGGGCTCGAACCGCACCCAGCCGGAGCCCTCGAAGTAGAGTTCGGGCCAGGCGTGGGCCTGATTCATGCGAACCTCGTACTCGTCGTCACCCGTGGGGGTCCCTGCGGTGAAGCCCACTCCGATCCGCGCGGGGATCCCGAGGGATCGGGCCATCGCCGTCATGGCGCCGGAGAACTGCACGCAGTAGCCGCGCTTGTCGCGCAGGAAGTCCTCGAGAGCGGATCCGGACGCCTCGGCGGGAGCATCGAGCGAGTACTCGAACTCGTCGCTGCGGAGCCAGTCCTGCAGCGCCACCGCGGACTCCCATTGGTTCTCGGACCCGGCGGTGACCTCCTCCGCGGTCGTGCCGATGACCTCGGGTACGTCGTCCGGCAGCGCGAGCGCGGACTCGAACTCGTCCTCGTCCACGGGCTGCGCCTCGACGAGCTGGTCCACGGTGGGCTCGATCGACCGGTAGTCGACCGTGTACTCCGCGTCCGTGGACAGGACGCCGTTGCCGACGATCGTGAGGGTCCTCGGATCGTAGATCCACCGGCGCTCCACTCCGTCCACGGAGGAGGGGGCATAGGGCGCCGGCAGATGCTGCTCGTCGAGGTCCTGGATCGAGATCTGTGCGGACCGTTCGACGACGGGCGTCTCGGCGGAGACCCCTGCGGGGCGGGGGAGTCCGTCCGCGGCGACCGCGAACGGATCGATGTCGAAGGGCTCCGGCATCCACGTCGTGCCGTCGAACGCGCTCACGCTCGTGAGCCGGATCGGCGGCGCCAGCGGATCGTCCGTGGAGTACGTGAAGACCACCTGGTCGTTCGACTGGTCGAGGTCGGCCTGGAGGTCGAGGAACGGATTGACGACGGTGATGTCCTCGGGCTCACCGAGCGGCTGCTGCGGCCGCTGGGAGACCGGTGGCAGGAGCAGCGGCAGACCGACTCCCAACACGAGGGCCAGGGCGCCGGCCACGATCGAGAAGGCCGCGGCCCGCCGCACCTGCAGCGTGAGGTAGCGCGACAGCATGAGTGCGACGAAGGCGCAGCCGATCGCCGCGAAATGGTGCCACGCCAGCTGCGGACCTGCCAGGAACACCGGGATGACCCAGATGAGCAGCAGCAGTATGCCGCCCATCTTCGGTGCCCGCAGATCGGAGACGAGTCCGTCGATGAGGATCGTGATGAGGCCGATGCCCACGACGAGGATCGCGGTGAAGCCGGGGGTCGAGGGCGCCGGGGCGGTCGTCGCGTAGATGTCGTCGATCCCGGAGCCGAGGACGGCGAACAGCTCTGCGAACGCGCCCGGGCTCGGCACGCCGAACGGCATGGCCGACGGGACGCAGAGGTACAGGGCGGCGAGGACCGCGAGGACGCACTGGCCCAGCACGGCCGACCCGGTGGCGCGGATCACCGGGATCGCACGGAGCGCGGCACCGCTGCCCACGACGAGCACGATCATGACGAGGGTGGGGGCGAACCACGTCCAATCGGCGAAGATCGCACTCACGCTGTAGGCCGCGAGCGCCATCGCGAGCCCCGTGCAGAGTGCGGGGAGCCAGGGCGCGGATTCGCTGCGCGCCGCCGAGTCGGAGGAGCCGTCCACGGCGGAGGACGGAGGCGCGGACTGCAGCGCGGGGCCGGCGCTCATCGGACGACCCCCTGGTCGCGGCGCCACTGATGGGGCAGGGTGAGCGCACCGCCGAACAGGGCGGTGTCGAGGCTCACCCCGTCGTCTGCGAGCTCCTCGACCACGAAGCGGGAGCGGGCCTGCCCCCGCGGCAGCTTGGAGGCGAGGACGTCCGCGCGTTCCGTCGTCAGCGCGCAGATGGACACGTGCCACGCCGACGCCGGGATCGTCGTCTCGTCCGGGACCTGTGCGCCCGCGGGGTGCCGGGCGGATTCGAGGCGCACGGCATCGCGTCCCCGTCCGCTCGCCAGTCGCAGGCGGGTGGCGCCGGAGTGGAGGATCACCTCCGCGTCCCTGTCGAGATGGTGGAGGGCTGCGGCTGCGGCGGCGGTGACCGCGATGTCCGCACCGTGTCCCTCCGGGTCCGCCCCGAGCGTGTCGAGCAGGATGACGGCGGTGGGGGTCTCCTCATGCGCCCGTTCGCGCACCATGAGTTCGCCCACCCGTGCGGTGGACGCCCAGTGGATGTGCCGGATGTCGTCCCCGGGAACGTATTCGCGGGTGTGGAAGTCGAGCGTCGAGGTGCCGCGGAGCAGACGGTCGGAGTCGGACTGCTCGAGGGCGGTCCGGGGTGCCGCATGCACGGGGAGGCGCTGGTCGGGGACCGCGACGGCCACGCCGAGGCGGCTGCCGGTCCGACGGCGTCGGGTGACGAGCCCGAACGGGCCGTCGATGCTGAGGCCCACCTCCGCGATGCCGCTCATGCCCCGGCGGGTGGGGACGATCGTGACGGTCACGCCGTCCTCGCCCCGCGCGGGGAGGCCGGGGAGCCTCACACTCCGGTCGGGGCCGAACCCGTCCTCCATGCGGAGGTCCAGGGTGAACGATCCGACCGGCAGCGGGGTCCGATTGCGGACGCGGACATCGACCTGCGCCTCTGCGCCGACGGTCGTGAGGGCACTCGCGTCCACACGGCGCGTCCGTGCGGTGAGGTCCACGGCGATCCGCCCGGATGCCACGGCGACCACGAGGCCCGACAGCACGACGAGAGCGACGAGGAGGATGCCCGCGGGAAGCATGCCGGGCAGCGAGAAGCGGTACGCCGCGATCCCCAGCGCCGCCCCGAGGAGGAGGAATATGAGCCCGGAGGCGGTGGGCCGCATCAGCGCACCGGCACCCTGCGGAGGATGTCCCCCACGAGCGAGGCGGCCAGCTGAGGGTCGTCGCCCTCCCGCGGGACGATGCGGTGGGAGAGGACGTCGACGGCGAGGGCCTGGACGTCGTCGGGAGTGACGTAGCCGCGACCACCCAGCACCGCGAGGACCTTGGCCGTCCTCAGCAGCTGCACCCCGGCACGGGGGGAGGAGCCCAGCGCGATCGCCGGATCAGCGCGCGTCGCGTCGAGCAGCGACACGATGTACGCGCGCAGCTCCGGGGTCGCCTGGACGTGGCGGATGAGATCCCGCGCCCGCGTCACCTCATCGAGGGTCGTCACGGCGGCCGTCTGGGCGAGTGGGTCGTACTCGACGTGGTGGTCGAGCATGTCCGCCTCTGCGGCGGCGGACGGGTAGCCGATCGAGATGCGGGTGGCGAAGCGATCCCGCTGCGCCTCGGGGAGGGAGTACGTGCCCTCCATGTCCACGGGGTTCTGCGTCGCCACGACCATGAAGGGCTGCGGCATGCGGTACGTCGTGCCGTCCACGCTCGCCTGGTTCTCCGCCATGCACTCGAGCATCGCCGACTGCGTCTTGGGCGATGCGCGGTTGATCTCGTCGGCGATCACCACGTTCGCGAACACGGGGCCCGCGCGGAACTCGAAACCGCGCGTCTCCTGATTGAAGATGCTCACTCCGACCACGTCGGACGGGAGGAGGTCCGGCGTGAACTGGATGCGCCTGACGCTTCCGCCCACGACTCTGCCGAGCGCCTTCGCCAGGAGTGTCTTGCCGACGCCCGGGACGTCCTCGAGGAGCAGATGGCCCCCGGCGAACAGCGTGATGAGCGCGGTGCGGACGGCGTGGTCCTTGCCGTCCAGGACGCTGTTCATCGCGGAGCGCGACTTCTGCGCGATGGACTGGATGTGCGTGATGTGGTCGTTCCCGAGCGCGGTCATGCTCCCATTCTCGCTCACACTCCACCCCGGCTCCACTCCGCGGCCCCCACGCCGGTCGAGTTCGCCCCTGCGGGGCTCCTCGCAGCCCTCCCCGCACGCCCTTCCACTGCCATCCCCACTCGCCTCCACTCGGCGTCCCCACTCGCCTCCACCGCGGGACGGGCAGGTTCGCTGGCCACGCCTCCCGGTGCACCGACGAGGCCTCTCACCTGCGCTTTCGCGCCCCGCAGGGGGATGCGTCGTGCCCAGGCGGCGCGCGCGAACCGGCGAGTGCCCCCCCCCCCGCGAGGCGACACGCCGAGAGTGGTGTGCAGGACTTGCTCTTCCACTTTCCTCCACCCATCTGACCTGCGTAAATAGCATTCCCCTAGTCAAGGATGGGGTGATTGCGGCAAACTGTGGAGGCAAGTGGAGTACAGTGGGAGCCAGCGGAGCCCCCAGGGGATCCGAAGGGGGTGAGGCACCGTGTTCCTCGGCACGCACGCGCAGCGGCTGGACGACAAGGGCCGTCTCATCCTCCCCGCGAAGTTCCGTGAGGAGCTGGCGAACGGCCTGGTGCTGACCCGAGGGCAGGAGCGCTGCCTGACGGTCTTCTCCACCCGGGAGTTCGAGAGCGTCCACGAGCAGATGCGGGCAGCGCCCATGACGAGCAAGAGCGCACGGGATTACCTGCGCGTGTTCCTCTCAGGGGCATCGGCGGAGCAGCCCGACAAGCAGAGTCGGGTCACCGTTCCGCAGGCGCTGCGTCAGTACGCAGGGCTGGACCGCGACGTCGCCGTCATCGGCATGGGCAACCGTGCGGAGATCTGGGACGCCCCCACCTGGGAGCAGTACCTGGCGGAGACGGAGCAGGGCTTCGCGGATCGCTCGGACGAGGTGATCCCCGGAGTGATCTGACGACGCGGCGCTGGATCGAGATCCTCGCCCGCCTGTGGTTTCGGGGCACTTCCCCGGTTCCGAAGCCCGCAGGTCCTGACGCACTTCCCCGGCGGCAGGGCGCGGGCGGGCGGGGTTCTGGACCCAGCGCGACCGGGGAGTCGGCCGCGAGCGCCGTCCGTCCGGACCCGACCACCGCCAGACCCGACCGACCGTTGAGCCCCACCCGGCAGGAGGCGCGTGACATGGAGCGATTCGCCCACACCCCTGTCCTGCTGGAGCGCTGCGTCGAGCTCGTCGGCGTGGGCGTCGCCGCCGCGCGCTCCCTGGGCGTCGCCCCCGTGGTGGTCGACGGCACGCTCGGCATGGGCGGGCACGCCGAGGGGGTCCTCGCCGCGTTCGACGACGTCCGCGTCATCGGCCTCGATCGCGACACCGACGCCCTCGACCTGGCGCGCGCACGCCTCTCAGCCTACGGAGACCGGCTCACCCCGGTGCACGCGGTCGACGACGAGCTCGACGAGGTGCTCGACGACCTCGGCGTCGATCGCATCAGCTCCGTCCTGCTGGACCTCGGTGTCTCGTCGCTCCAGCTGGACGAGGACGAGCGCGGGTTCTCCTATGCGCGGCCGGCCCCGCTCGACATGCGGATGGACCAGAGTCAGGGCGTCACGGCCGCGGACATCCTCAACACCTACTCGGAGTCGGACCTCGCACGCGTCATCCGCGACTACGGCGAGGAGAGGCAGGCGCGACGCATCGCCCGCGCCGTCGTGGCCGATCGCGCGGAGCGTCCCTGGGAGACGTCGGCCCAGCTGGCAGGACTCCTCGAGCGCGTCGTGGGCGACGGGCCGGCGAAGCGGAAGCGGTCCCATCCCGCGAAGCGCACGTTCCAGGCGCTGCGCATCGAGGTCAACCGTGAGCTCGACTCCCTGTCGACCGCACTCCCCGCGGCGCTGGCGCGGCTGCACAGAGGCGGCACCGCCGTCGTCGAGTCCTATCAGTCGCTCGAGGACGCGATCGTGAAGCGGGTCTTCGCGGCGGGGTCCCGCGACCAGGCTCCGCCCGATCTGCCCGTCGTCCCGGACGACCTCAAGGCGTGGCTGAAGCCGCTCACCCGCGGGGCGGAGACGGCGGCGCCGGAGGAGATCGAGCGCAATCCGCGGTCGGCGAGCGTGCGGCTGCGGGCAGTCGAGAAGATCGGAGAGGCACGATGAGCGTCCCACTGCGCACGACCGATGCGCGCCCCGCCGTCGCACCACCGGCACGGACCAGACGACCGGCGACGCTGCCGCAGCGGACCGTGAGGCGGCTGCGCCTCGTCCTGTCCGAACCCGCGCGCCCGTCGCTTCCGACCGCCGTGTGGGTCGTCCTCATCATCCTCGTCGGGGTGATCGCCATCCTGCTCGCGAACATCGCCGTCTCCCACACGACGTTCCGCGTGGAGGAGCTGACCCAGCAGCAGTCCGCGCTGCAGGATCAGCGGGATCGGCTCGTCGAGGACATCTCCTATCGCGAGAGTCCGCAGAACATCGCCGCCCACGCGGAGGAGCAGGGGATGGAGCGGGACGTCGATCCGGCGTACATCGACCTCTCCACGGGGAAGGTCCTCACGCCGGAGGACACGGGCGGGGCGGATCCCGCCGTGGAATCCCCTGAGAGGATCCCGGGTCCGCGTGCCGATGCGCGGGATGCCGCCCGGCCCAATCTACGCTCCGATGAGCGGCTTCCCGTCGTGGGCGGCGACGACAGGGAATTCAGTGCCCCCGCACAGAAGCCGCCGGAGTGATGACCGCACCCTGACGCACCACGGAAGAGGATGAGAGCCGATGGCCCAGGCGCCCCGCAGGAAGCGCTGGCGGATCGCACCGGTGGGGAGGATCCGCATCGTCGGCGTCTCCTTCGTGCTCGTGCTGGCGGCGGTGCTGTGGAACCTCGTCGCCATCCAGGGCGTCGATCAGCAGCAGGCCGCTGCGAAGGCCCTGGAGGGGCGCCTCGTCACCGTCACCCTGCCGGCGCACCGCGGCTCCATCCAGGCCGCCGACGGCACACTGCTCGCCGACAACGCGGCGCGGTTCCGACTCGTCGTCGATCAGCAGAACGTGTCCGGGTACACGGACGACGACGGGGATCCGCTGGGCGCATGGGGAGCGGCCGAGGAGCTCGCCGGCGTCCTGGACACGCAGCCCGGCCTGCTGCATCCCAAGCTCGACGGGGAGCGCCGCTGGAACGTCGTCGCGACCGGGCTCACGAGCGAGGTCCGCGACGAGATCGACGCCCTCGAGATCCCCGGGCTGACGTTCGAGGAGTACGCGATCCGGTCGTACCCGTCCGGCGCCGTCGGCGGCAACCTCGTGGGCTTCGTCGGATCCGACGGGCAGCCGCTGGCGGGGCTCGAGTACCAGTACGACGATCTCCTCGCGGGCGAGGACGGGAAGCAGCAGTACGAGCGGGGCCTGCTCGGCGAGCGCATCCCCCTGGGGGATTCCAGCCACACTCCCGCGGTCGACGGCACCGGCGTCCGTCTCACGATCGACCCCACGATCCAGCACTACGCGCAGGAGGCGGCGGCCGAGGCGGCGAAGGAGCACGAGGCCGAATGGGCCTCGATCGTCATGATGGACGTGGAGACCGGCAAGATCCTGGCGGCCTCGGAGGCGCCCAGCGTCGACCCGAACGCTCCCGGCTCCGTCGACCCCGAGGACCGCGGCTCGCGGATCTTCAGCGCTGCGTTCGAACCGGGATCGACCGCGAAGATGATCACGGTCGCGGGCCTGCTCGACGAGGGCCTCCTCGAGACGACGGACGAGTTCGTCGTCCCGGACGAGTGGACGGCGCCCAACGACGAGGAGTTCCGCGACTCCTCGTCGCACCCGGACCAGAAGCTCACCCTGGCGGGCATCCTCGCCCAGTCGTCCAACACCGGCACGATCATGGCGGGCAAGGAGCTCACGCCCGAGCAGCGGTACGAGTACTTCACCCGGTTCGGGTTCGGCTCTCCCAGCGGCATCGACTTCCCCGGTGAGACGGGAGGCGTCGTGCACCCCGTCGACGAATGGGACGGCCGCACGAAGTACACGGTCATGTTCGGTCAGGGGATGACGGCGAACGCGGTGCAGACGACCGCCGCCTTCGCGGCGATCGCGAACGACGGGGTGCTGCCCGACTCCCAGCTGGTCGATGGGACGGTCGATGCGTCGGGCCGCTTCACGCCGTCCGAGGTCGGACAGGGGACGCGCGTCGTCTCCGAGGACTCGTCGGACCAGGTCCTGGACATGCTCGAGCACGTGGTCGTCAACGGCACCGCGGGCAACGCCGCCGTGCCGGGGTATCGGGTCGGCGGCAAGACCGGCACCGCGCAGGCTCCGGCTGCCGAGGGCGGCGGGTACGACGGGTACACTGCTTCCTTCGTGGGCGTGGCCCCCGTCGATGACCCTCGCATCGCCGTCTCCGTCACACTGCAGCGGCCGCGTGAGGGCTACTACGGCGGTCAGTCCGCGGCGCCGGTGTTCTCCGACGTCACGGGCTTCGCCCTCCGGCACCTGCGCGTGCCGCTGTCCAGCGGCGAGCCCTCCGACACCCCGATCGAATGGAAATGATGCGACTCACCGATCTGCGCCTGCCACTCACCGCCCGCATCGTGGGCGACGCGTCCCGCGTCGTCACGGGGGTGTCGCAGGACTCGCGCAGCGCGGCCCCGGGAGACCTGTGGGCGGCGCTGCCGGGCTCGCGCGTGCACGGCGCGTCGTTCGCCGCCGAGGTGCTCGCCCGCGGGGTCGACGCGGTCCTCACCGACTCGGCCGGCCTCGAGACCCTCCGCGGCGCGGTCGACCTCGCCGACGTCACGGTCGTCGTGGTCGACGGGCCGCGCGCAGTGCTCGGCGGCATCTCCGCGCAGATCTTCGGGACGGACCCCGCGGCGCCGAGGCTGTACGGCCTGACGGGGACGAACGGGAAGACGACCACCGCATTCATCCTCGACGCGCTCCTCCTGCGACTCGGCTCCACGACCGGACTGATCGGCACGGTGGCGACGACGATCGCGGGACGGATCGAGCCCAGCGTGCGCACGACGCCGGAGGCACCGGACCTGCATCGCCTCTTCGCCCGGATGCGCGACGCGGGTGTGGACGCGTGCTCGATGGAGGTGTCGTCCCACGCACTCGCGCAGCACCGGGCCGACGGTGCGGTGTTCGCGGTGTCCGGCTTCACGAACCTCAGCCAGGACCACCTCGACTTCCATCCGACGATGGACGACTACTTCCGGACCAAGGCCGCGCTCTTCAGCCCGGCGCACTCGCAGCGCGGCGTGATCGTGGTCGAGGACGACTGGGGGGCGCGCATGGCGGAGGCGGCCACGATCCCCGTCGCCACCCTCTCGTCCGACCCCGGGGTCGACCCCGATCACCTGCTCGTGCGCCACGACGACCCGGATCGCTTCACCCTGCACCTGGGCGGCGGCGGCAGCATCCGCGCAGCGTCCCCGCTGCCCGGTGACTTCAACCGCACGAACACCGCTCTGGCGCTCGCGATGCTCCACGCGGGCGGGGCCTCGGCGGCTCAGCTCGAGGCCGCGGCCGACGGGCTCGAGGTCGTGGTGCCGGGGCGCATGGAGCGCGTCCACGGCACGGCACCGCTGGCCGTGGTCGACTACTCCCACACGCCCGACGCGCTCGACAAAGTGCTCGGCGGACTGTCGGACTCCGGAGCGCCTCTCGTCGTGGTCGTGGGCGCCGGGGGCGACCGCGACCACTCCAAACGACCGGCCATGGGCGCCGTCGCCGCGCGGCGCGCCGATGTGGTGATCATCACCGATGACAACCCCCGCACGGAGGACCCCGCGGCGATCCGGGCGACCCTGCTCGAGGGCGCGCGCTCGGCGCTGGCCGACGGCAGCGCGCGCGTGCTGCCTGAACAGCTCCTCGAGCTGTCTCCGCGCGGCGAGGCGATCGACCGGGCGGTCGAGCTCGCCGGCGATGCGGGAGCCCTCCTCGTGGCCGGCAAGGGGCACGAGACGGGGCAGGAGATCGCGGGCGAGGTGCTCCCCTTCGATGACCGTGAGCGGACACGCGAAGCCGTCGCCTCACGGTCGGCCCGTGCCGCAGCGGGTAGAGTCCAGGATTGATATGAAGCCTTTCTCAGCACAGGATCTGGCCGATGCGACGAGCGGGGAGCTCCACGGCATCGAGCCGGACGCGCAGCTCTCAGCGGGGGTCGTGACCGACTCCCGCGATGTCGCTGCCGGCGACGTCTACGTCGCCCGTCGCGGTGAGCTCGCCGACGGCCTCGACTTCGCGCCCGCGGCGATCGACGCCGGCGCCGCACTCATCGTGGCGGAGGCGGTGCCGTCGGTCGACGGCCAGCACCTGCCGACGCTCCTGGTCCAGGATGCGACGGAGGCGCTCGGGCGGATCGCCCGACTCAACGTCGAGTCACTGCGCTCGGACGGCGACCTCACAGTCGTCGCGATCACCGGGTCGGCGGGCAAGACGACCGTCAAGGACCTGGTCGGCGACCTGCTGTCCGCCGCGGGGGAGACCGTGTGGCCGCCGCGCTCCTTCAACAACGAGGTGGGCGTCCCGCTGACCGCGCTGCAGGCGGGCGATTCCACACGGTTCCTGGTGCTCGAGATGGGGGCCCGCTCGATAGGGAACCTCACGTACCTCACGTCGATCGTCACGCCGGACGTCGGCGTCGAGCTCATGGTCGGGACCGCCCACTCGGGCGTCTTCGGATCGATCGAGAACACTGCGCGGGCGAAGGCCGAACTGGTCGAATCGCTGCGGGCGGGCGGGACCGCGGTCCTCAACGCGGACGACCCGCAGGTGCGGGCGATGGCCGACGTGCTGGCCGACGGAGTGGACGTGCTCTGGTTCTCCGCCGCAGGCCGCGACGGCGTCGCCGGCTCCTCCGCCCCGGTCGTGTCCGCGGCGGACGTGCGGACCGGTGCGTCGGGCAGGCCCGCCTTCACCCTCACCGTCCCGGGCGGCGAGCCGACCCCCGTCGAACTCGCGCTGCTCGGAGAGCACCACGTCGCGAACGCACTGGCGGCCGCCGCCGTCGCGCACCGGTGCGGACTCTCGGAGCGGGCGATCGTCACGACACTGCGCACGTCCGGAGCCGCGAGCCGGTGGCGCATGGAGCTCATCGACTCGCCCCAGGGCATCACCGTCCTCAACGACGCGTACAACGCGAATCCCGACTCCATGCGCTCCGCGCTCAAGACGCTTGCGGCGATGGGTCGCGGCGACGACGAGAACCCGTCGCGCCGCACCGTCGCGGTGATCGGCGAGATGCTCGAGCTGGGGGAGGAGTCCCGTGAGGCGCACGCCGACATCGGCGAGCTCGTGGTCCGGCTCAACATCGATCGGACGATCGCGGTCGGCGACGGCGCCCGTCCGGTCTTCCAGGCCGCCGAACTCGAGGGCTCCTGGGGCAGCGAAGCGGTGTGGGTCGCGACCCTCGCAGAGGCGCGGGACCTGCTCCGCGCGGAGCTGCAGCCCGGGGACCTCGTCCTGTTCAAATCCTCCAACGACGCCGGACTGCGCTTCCTGGGCGACGAGATCGCCGGGGTGACGGTCAGCTCATGATCGCCGTCATCCTCGCCGCGGTGCTGGCACTCGTGCTGGCACTCGTCGGCACGCCCGCCTTCATCGGCGTCCTCGTCAAGCGCGGCTACGGCCAGTTCATCCGCGACGACGGCCCGAAGTCCCACGCGACCAAGCGCGGCACTCCGACCATGGGCGGCGTCGTGATCATCGGCGCCGCCGCTGTCGCGTACTTCCTGGGCCACCTCCTCACCGGGTCGGTCCCCACGGTCTCCGGCATGCTCGTGCTCTGGTTGGCGGTGGGACTCGGCACAGTCGGGTTCCTCGACGACTACATCAAGGTCTCCAAGCAGCGCAGCCTGGGCCTGCGGCCGGCGGGGAAGATCCTCGGCCAGGGCTTCGTCGGCGTGTCCTTCGCGGTCATGGCGCTGCTCTTCCCCAATGAGCACGGCATCACGCCGGCCACGATCGCCGGTGCGGGCCCGGTCGGCTTCGCGGACGGCGGCCAGC
>Ga0079226_10002895_pt1 | contig 13222 bp, 17 predicted proteins | sample Poulit2014_FD_76345 | JGI IMG/M metagenome (GOLD analysis project Ga0079226, IMG submission 76345) | Agricultural soil microbial communities from Georgia to study Nitrogen management - Poultry litter 2014 | ecosystem: Environmental > Terrestrial > Soil > Agricultural land | place: USA: Georgia... | reverse complement strand
TTTTCACCACTTAAATGATGACGAAAATGAACACCTTCCTCAGTAATTTCTCGCATTTTACTCAAACTAAATACTTGAAATCCACCAGAGTCCGTCAAAATCGGCCGATCCCAATTCATAAATTTGTGTAATCCACCTGCTTCTTTGACGATATCTTCTCCTGGTCGTAACCACAGATGATACGTATTTGATAAAATAATTTCCGCATTTAATTCTTTTAAGTCTTCTGGACTCATCGTTTTAACCGTAGCAAGCGTCCCGACAGGCATAAACATAGGTGTATCAAACGATCCATGCGGCGTATGAACTTTTCCTAATCTTGCACCTGATTGCTTACACGTTTTTATTAATTCATATGTGATTGGCATTTTTTTATTCTCCCTAAGAAATAATTAACATTGCGTCACCAAAACTAAAAAAGCGATAATTATGAGCGATAGCTTCTTCATATGCTCGTATTATACTACTTTTACTCGCAAATGCACTAACGAGCATAACTAATGTTGATTTTGGTAGATGAAAGTTCGTTAACAAACCATCAATTCCTTGAAATTCATACGGTGGATAAATGAAAATATCTGTCCATCCCGTCGAAGGTTTAAATGTACCATCATTTTGACTCGCAACTGTTTCTAATGTCCGAGCAGACGTCGTTCCTACCGCGATAATGTTCCCGCCATTCTGACGCGTATCATTTAATGTTTGAGCTGTCTGCTCTGATAACTCGTAATATTCAGCGTGCATTTTATGATCAGTCACTTGTTCCACGTTTACCGGTCTAAAGGTCCCTAAACCAACATGTAAAGTAACAGTAACGACAGACACACCTTTTGCTTTAATTTTCTGTAAAAGCTCCTCAGTAAAGTGCAGTCCAGCAGTTGGTGCTGCTGCTGAACCTTCTTCCTTCGCATAAACCGTCTGGTAACGTTCTTTATCAGACAATTGTTCTTTAATATATGGCGGAAGTGGCATTTCTCCTAGCGCTTCTAAACGTTCTAAAAAAATGCCTTCATAATTAAATTTCAAAAGACATCCACCCATATCCTTTTTCTCGATACACGTCGCTGTCAATGAACCGTCACCGAAAACAATCTCTGTACCGACATTTACTTTTTTCGCACGCTTCACTAACGTTTCCCATACGTCTGTTTCTTTTTCTTTAAGTAATAACACTTCTAGTTTAGCCCCTGTGTCGGCTTTTTCTCCAAATAATCGTGCAGGCAGGACACGTGTATCGTTTAAAACGAGGCAATCGCCTGCTTTTAAGTACGTTAAAAAATCAGTAAATGACTGGTGATTCACTTCTTCTGTTTCTTTATTTAAAACGAGTAACTTGGACGCTGTCCGGTCACTTAGTGGCTTTTGTGCAATTAATTCTTCTGGCAAATGAAAATCAAATAGTTCTACATCCATCGTTGTACTCCTAACTCTTCTACTTAAACTTTCCAATAAAATAAATAATGACTGATAAAATAATACTAATAATTACTGATGTCATGATTGGAAAATAGAAGGATACATTTCCTTTTTTAAAACTAATATCTCCTGGCAACCTTCCAATCGTCTGCCATAAAACACCGACTATTATAAATACAATACCAATGACAATTAGTAATTTGTTCATATTTATTTCTCCGGTACTTGTGGAATACCGAAATGGTTATACGCTTGTGGAGTCACAATTCTTCCACGCGGTGTTCGTTGTAAGAAGCCAATTTGCAATAAATACGGTTCATAAACGTCTTCAATCGTTTGTGATTCCTCACCAATTGTCGCAGAAATCGTTTCAAGCCCAACCGGTCCCCCGTTAAACCCTTCAATAATTCCTTTTAAAAACTTATGGTCAATATGGTCAAGCCCAGCATCATCTACTTGTAACATCTTCAGTGAGATGCTTACTGTATCAAGTGACACTTCCTTTTCTTCACGGACTTGAGAAATATCACGAATTCTCTTTAATAAACGATTGGCTATTCTCGGTGTTCCCCGCGAACGCTTAGCTACTTCCATCGCCGCTTCTTTCGTAATATTCGTATCAAATATTTCTGCCGTTCGTTCAATAATGGCACATAAATCTTTCGTTTCATAATATTCTAGACGTGATAAAACCCCGAAACGATCACGTAAAGGAGCCGATAAAAGACCGGCTCGTGTTGTTGCACCGACGAGTGTAAATGGGGGTAAATCAACACGAACGGACCGAGCGCTTGGGCCTGTACCAATAACGATGTCTAAAAAGAAATCTTCCATCGCAGGATAAAGCACTTCTTCTACCGCACGAGGTAACCGATGTATTTCATCAATAAAAAGTACATCTCCTGGTTCAAGCGAAGATAAAATTGCTGCTAAATCACCTGCACGCTCAATGACTGGGCCTGACGTTGAACGAAATTGAACACCCATTTCATTTGCAATAATAGCTGCTAACGTTGTTTTCCCTAATCCTGGTGGTCCATATAGCAACACATGATCTAACGGTTCGTTTCTCATCTTTGCTGCTTGTATGAAAATACTCAAGTTTTCCTTCACTTTCGATTGCCCGATGTATTGATTGAGCATCGTCGGACGTAAGCTATATTCTACTTCTGTATCTTCATCTTGTAGTTCACCAGTAATCATTCGCTCATCCATTGGTCTCCTCCTCTTCTTAAGACTTCACGAGTAAAGATAGTGCTTGTGGGATTAACTCATCAACTGTTTGCGCATCACTCGCTTGTAATTTAGGAACAATCGAGCGTATTTCTTGCTCTGTATAACCGAGAGACTTTAATGCTTCTTTCGTCTCTGAAATGACAGTTGCCCCTGCTTGGCTCTTTGTTTGATTTTCATTACCACCCGTTGCTGCACTAAACTGCGTAAGCTTCCCTTTTAAATCTAATATAATTTGTCTGGATGTCTTTTTTCCAACACCTGGAAATTGCATTAAATATTTCTCATCTTCTGATTCAATCGCTGCTACAAAGTCAGCGACGTTTACTTGTCCTAAAATATTTATGCCGCTTTTAGGACCAATACCAGATACTGAAATCAATTGGATGAACAAATCTTTCTGTTCAGTCGTTTCAAAGCCGTATAAGATTTGTGCATCTTCTCTTACGTGATGATATGTATGTATAAGTACTTCTGTATTTTCTTTATGTTGATAAACAAATGGATTGGCACAAACAATTTCGTAACCAACACCACCAACATCTATAATAACAGCTTCATCTGTTATCTGTTTTAATACCCCTCTTATGTAAGCAAACATAGATTTAGCGCCCCTCTTCTTTCATTTATATTATCATATAAAATCTGACAACCATAATAAAACTTCCAATTCTTAAATCATCATAAGAACAGGAAGTTTTTAATAGTTATGAAGAAATTTCTAAATTATGGTGAACGTCTTGAACGTCATCTTCGTCTTCTAACATATCAATTAAATTCAACATTTTTTCTTCATCTTCTTTACTTAATTGGCTGAAGTTTTGTGGAATCAGTGTTACTTCTGCTTCCTCAAATGTAAATCCACTTTCACTTAAATGATCTCTTACAGCCACAAAGCTTGCTGGTTCCGTATATATTTCTATGACGTGATCTTCAATCTCAATATCATCTGCCCCAGCTTCAATCGCTTCTAGTGTAATTTCATCGTCATCAATCGACCCATCTTCATTTAAGATAACGATATATCCTTTACGATCAAACATATAAGAAACGCTACCTGAAGTTCCTAAGTTTCCATCATTTTTATTAAACGCATGGCGTATTTCGGCTGCTGAACGATTTCGGTTATCTGTTAACACTTGAACGATAACTGCAATACCACCTGGACCGTACCCTTCATATGTCACTTCTTCGAACGTTACTCCGTCAAGTGTCCCCGTTGCTTTATTAATGGCTCGTTCGATATTATCTTTTGGCATATTCGCATCTCGTGCTTTTTCAACAGCTAATCGTAACGCAGGATTCATTTCCGGGTCACCGCCACCTTCTTTAGCTGCTGTATATATATCTTTCGCATGACGCATGAAAATTTTTCCTCGCTTTGCGTCTTGTGCTCCCTTTCTACGTTTAATGTTACTCCATTTCGAATGTCCTGCCATGTGACAAACTCCTCTCACTTTAATCATCATTTAAAGTATATCAAAGATATTTTTTTATATAAATAATACGAAAATACATACAGTTTTAAAAAACCTCTTTACGAATCATCATGTAAAAGAGGTTTTAAACAATAAATGTTTTTCACTTTTCTATTTTATAATGATTTGGTACGTTTCGTTTATGTTCTGTACGTTCATGCATGCTTTCGATTAATTCTTTATCCTTACTCGGGATGTCTTCACCGCGTAAGTACGCATCAATTGAGTCGTATGATACACCCATCTCTTCTTCATCTGTTTGACCTTCCCATAAATCAGCACTCGGTTTCTTGTTAATTACTTCTTCTGGCACACCTAAAAGACGAGCCATTTCAAATACTTCTGTTTTCGTAAATGGTAAAATAGGCTGTAAATCAACGCCACCATCACCGTATTTTGTAAAGTATCCCGTATGCCACTCAGAAAGGTTATCTGTACCTGCAACTAAATAATTACTATTTGTTGCTACCGTATATAACGTACTCATGCGAAGTCTTGCCCGTAGATTAGCGTCAGCCATTTGATTTGACGCTTCATTAAATGAATGTCTCTCACTTATTTCATCCTTAATTTCTTTATACATCAATTCGTGTGTTTCCGTTAAATCAATCGTAAGGTAATTGATCTCGCACGTATCCACAACTACTTGCGCATGTTTTATATCTACCGGATTACTTTTAAGCGGCATAATGACTCCTAATGAATCACTTGGAAATGCCCGTTTAATCAAGTAAGCAACGACAGCAGAATCTAATCCCCCGCTCACGCCGACAACTAAACCTTTAGCCTTCGCTAATGCTGTTTCTTCTTGTAACCAAGAGACTATTTGATCTATTTGTTTTTCCATCATAATCTCCTTCCTGAATATTCACATATTCAACTAATAATTTATTGAATATCCATCTCATAGACAGGATACGTGCCTAATATATCTACTTCACACCCTAATGCCTCAAGCTCTCCTTGGACACCTGGGAATAACACGTCATCGAATGGTTGATTCACATCAATTAAGAAAAAATAATTACCTAATCCTGTCTTCATCGGACGTGATTCTATTTTAGATAAGTTCATTTTTCTCCATGCAAAAGCTGATAACACTTGATGGAGTGCCCCTGCCCTATCACGTGGTAAAGTGATGAGCATCGTCGTTTTCTCACCTTTTGACTCATGATTCACATGGACTGTTTCTTTATTTTTAGCTAATACGACAAATCGCGTATGGTTATTTGGGAAATCGTGAATGTTTTTATCTCTCATACGTAACCCATATTCTTTGGCCGCTAAAGCATTTCCTATAGCAACAATTGGCTCATTCGATTCGCTAACCATTTCAGCTGCCCTGCCTGTCGACGTCGTATATTTAATTTTAGCATTCGGCAAATGTTTATGAATATATTGATGACATTGAGCAATTGCGTGACTATGTGAATAAACGATTTCTACATCTGTAAGATCTCCATCAAATGCTCTGTTCGTCAGTAAGTGCATTTGAATTGGAACGACAATCTCAGAAAATATTGGTAACCGCTTTTGGTGAACGAGATAGTCGATTGTTAAATGTACCGTTCCCTCAATCGCATTTTCTAACGGCACAACACCGATATCTATCTCACCATTTGCTACTGCATCAATACATCCAGGAATCGTATCATAACTAATCGTTTCCTCGCCGTTAAAAGCCATATCAACAGCAATTTTAGTAAATGTTCCTTTAGGTCCTAAATATCCAACTTTCTTACTCAATGTGATGTCCTCCTTATTCGCCCGCACTTAACATATCCACTTGATCAACGAATTCTAATTGTTGCAATGTATTAATTAAACTTTCTATATTTGTCTTTATCATGGACACATCGAGCGATAGAGTGACGTTTGCTTTCCCTTTAATCGGAATAGACTGGTGAATAGTTAAAATATTACACCCTGCCTTTGCCACTTTATTCAATAACTTTGATAATGTTCCTGTACGATCCTCAATATAGAAAAACAAAGTAATAATACTTTCTTTTACAAGTGCTTTAAATGGATAAACTGTATCTTTATATTTATAATATGCACTTCTAGATAAGCCTACTTGTTTAACTGCCTCATAAATAGTAAGCTCATCACTTGCTTCAAGCATCTCTTTTACTTTAATCGTTTTTTCCATTGCTTCAGGTAAAACGTCATTTCGGACTAAGTAAAACTTCTTCTCTTCCATCTAAACTCCCTCTTTAAACATGACACAATTACTCGATAAATTCAAATTCAAAGGCAAGTAAACGAACGATATCTCCATCATGAATCCCTCGTTCTCTCAGCGCATCGTCGACCCCTAAACGTCTCAATTGACGAGCGAACTTTTGTTGTGATTCATATTGCGTAAAATCAGTCATATGGAAAAGCTTCTCAACTTCTTCACCAGATAAGACGTACGCACCATCTGAATCACGAGTAATGTGAAATGGTTGTTCTTTCTCTTTATGTCGATAAACGACTTCTTCCTCATCTTGACTGAATGATGTATGCTCTTTCGGAATCGTTGCTAATAAATCAGCTACAGCATACAACACATCTTGTAAACCATCTCTCGTAATCGCTGATATAGGATAAACGACTACTTCATCGCCTACAGCTTGTTTAAATACATTTAAACGTTCTTTAGCGTCAGGCATATCCATTTTATTCGCAACAATAATTTGCGGTCTATCCATTAACGACTGATCATAAGCAGAAAGTTCTTCATTGATTTGCTTATAATCTTCAACCGGATCTCTACCTTCCATAGCAGACATATCTATCACATGAACGAGGACGCGTGTCCGTTCAACGTGTCTTAAAAATTGATGACCAAGCCCTATTCCTTCATGTGCTCCCTCAATAAGCCCTGGTAAATCTGCCATAACAAAGCTCCTATGGTCACTCGTTTCAACAACACCTAAGTTCGGCGCTAATGTTGTGAAATGATAATCAGCAATTTTAGGTTTAGCCGCCGTTACAGTTGATAAAAGCGTTGATTTACCAACATTTGGAAATCCGATCAACCCAACGTCAGCAATTAACTTTAATTCTACTTTTAAATGACGTTCCCGACCTGGCTCACCATTTTCTGAAATGTTTGGTGCAGGATTGCGCGGTGTAGCAAAGCGGTTATTACCTCTACCGCCACGTCCACCTTCAGCAATGACTACTTGTTGCGCGTGCGTCGTTAAGTCTGCTATCAATTCGTTCGTCTCATCATCGTAAACAACTGTTCCTGGTGGTACTCTAACGACGAGTGGTTGAGCATCTTTTCCGTGTTTACTTTTACTCATACCATTTTCTCCACGTTCTGCTTTAAAATGTCGATTGTACCGAAAGTCGATCAACGTATTTAACCCTTCATCTACTTCAAAAATAACATCTCCACCAGAGCCCCCGTCGCCGCCAGCTGGTCCTCCGAGCGGAACAAACTTTTCTCGGCGAAATGCGACAATCCCATTTCCACCGTCACCCGCTTTTACGTAGACTTTTACCTCATCAATAAACATTTGTTTCACCTCTCTTTGCCGATTATTTTATCTGTGATATATTCTATTATTTTGTTACTTATAAAAACACATATGTACATATATTTTATTACAAATTGTTCATTTGCTCAAACGTATACGTCTTAACGACAAATCTTTGTAAAATAAAAACTCCAACCATTCGTCTGGTTGGAGTTTATTAATTATCTTATTCAGCAACCGGGTAAACACTAACCTTTTTACGATTGCGTCCGTAACGTTCATACTTAACAACACCATCAATTTTTGCAAAAAGTGTATGGTCACGACCACATCCTACGTTTTCACCTGGATAAATCGATGTTCCGCGTTGACGAAATAGGATTGATCCCCCTGTAACTACTTGACCATCGCTGCGCTTTTGGCCAAGGCGTTTAGCGTGTGAATCACGTCCGTTTTTCGTACTACCGCCACCTTTTTTCTGTGCGAAAAACTGTAAATCTAAGCGTAACATTGGACATGCACCTCCTTCAGTTATCTTCTATTTGTATATGTTCACTATATTCGCGTTCAATTGTTCGTAAAGAAACGATCATACCATTTAATAAAAGCTCTATATTATCCTTTAATTGCTCATTACTAGGAGAAGGTATATTTACAGATAAATAACCACCTTCTTGCGCTTGCTCAATGTCTAGTTCTACTTCACATAAAGTAAGCACAGCATTAACGGCTCCAAATGATATTGCTGAGACACCCGCACAAACGAGATCGTATCCTTTTGGACCACTTTCAGCATGTCCAGATAATGTAAAAGATTTAATATAGCCATCATCTTGTCTTGTTACAGATACTTCAATCATGTGATCAGTCCTTCAGACAATTATGCATTAATCTTTTCGATAACTAATCTTGTATATGGTTGACGATGTCCTTGTTTACGATGGTAGTTTTTCTTCGCTTTAAACTTAATGACGTTAATTTTCTTTTGACGACCGTGCTCAGATACTTTAGCTGTTACTGTTGCACTTTCAACGTATGGTGAGCCTACTTTTGTATCAGATCCACCAACGAAAAGTACTTTATCAAAAGTAACAGATTCATCTGCGTCTGCATCAATCTTCTCGACAATAATTTCTTGTCCTTCAGTCACTTTAATTTGTTTGCCACCTGTTTCAATAATTGCGTACATAATTGCACCTCCTATTAACTAAGACTCGCCATAAAGGTACTTTTAAGTAAAAGTTTATAACCTTTTCTGAGCGGTTGTAGCACTGGTGCTACTAAAACAACATTTAAATATTATCACAGACTAGTAGCAGTTGTCAATTCAATTAAAATTATATTTCAAGTGAAATAAACGTTTTCATAATCCCATTTAAGATACACTTACTAATTCATCCGGAAAAAGTTTTTAACTTTTGACAAAATGCCCTTCTCTTGTTCCAACGATTGCAATGGCACAGACTCGCCAAGGATTCGTCGCGCGATGTTACGATAAGCGATCGATGACTTTTTACTTGGCTCTAAAACGACGGGCGTTCCACGATTCGACGCCTTTATCACTTCATCATCATCAACGACGATTCCGAGAAGATCGATTGATAATATTTGAATAATATCGTCAATATCAAGCATGTCACCACTATCCATCATATGACTACGAATACGATTAACGACAAGTTGCGGACGCTCAATAGCTTCGTTTTCAAGGAGTCCAATAATTCTATCGGCATCTCTTACACTTGACTGTTCAGGTGTCGTTACGACAATAGCTGCATCCGCTCCGGCAACAGCACTTTGAAAGCCTTGTTCTATCCCAGCAGGACAATCAATCACGATATAATCATAATCTTCTTTTAATTCATTAATAATTTCAATCATACCTTCACCAGTCACAGCGGACTTATCACTCGTTTGAGCAGCTGGTAAAAGTGATAAAAACTCAAAGCGTTTATCACGAATGAGCGCTTGATTAAGGCGACATCTACCTTCAATAACATCAACTAAATCATAAATGATTCTGTTTTCTAAGCCCATGACAACGTCTAAGTTACGCAGTCCAATATCTGTATCAATCAAACATACTTTTTTATCCATCAAAGCTAGGGCTGTACCTAAGTTAGCTGTAGTTGTCGTTTTCCCTACGCCACCTTTACCTGAAGTAACGACAATCGCTTTACTCATGATTCATTCTCCTTTCAAACGTGCCTATTCTTCTGTTTTTATTAGCTAATACATTCAAATGATCAATGACAATTTTATCTTGCTCTTTATCAATAACCCCGCATTCCATATAAACCCCTTCTGTTTCATAATCAGGTGCGCGGCTAATGTAATGGGCTATCCTCAATTGACTCGGCTCCATATATGATGCTGCTATAAAAGAATCTTCATCTCCATTCGTTCCAGAATGAGCAACACCATGCAATTTCCCCATAATATAAATGTTACCAGTTGCAGCGATTTTACCGCCTGGATTAACGTCTCCGATGAGTAAAACGTCACCTTCAACATCTAGTACTTGCCCTGAACGGATGACACGATGAACAATTGTCGTTTCACTTTCTTCTTTCCATCTTAATGCTTCCTCTTTTAATACGACACGTGATTCAAACGATTCGACAGAAAATCGGTTGTGCTTTTCTATCATATTTTTAATTAAATGCTTTTCACCCTCGTCGACGTATCGATGACCGAACTGAACAATAACAGGAACGATTGGATCATTTCCTTTCGGCTTATCTTCGATTAACTTTTGTTCAAGCTCAACATACGCATCTTCTAATGAACACTTTTCATTAATAAATAAAGTTAAGCCTTCCTTCGTGCCTTTTAACGCTATTAATTGATTTGTCTCAGGCATGATTCAATCACCTCAACCATTCCATTTATAAAAATATATTAAAAGCTTTCTGCATTTCTATCGCGCCATTTCACTAGAAAATGAGCCGCGAGTGGGTATAACATTAATAAAAAGATAATGTTTGCGACAATTGTCGGTACAATACGGTAAATAAAGTAATATGGCCACGAAACAGTTCCAATGCCGATTACTAAATAAATAAAGTAGATAAATATATCTGCAAGCCCTACTGCTAAAACACCTAAAATAATCGTAACAGCAAAGTTTTCTAGGACAATCCCCTTTGCCTCGAGTACCAAATATACGATAAGAGCGTATGTAAACATATGTATACCAAGAATTTCTATATATACAACATCAATTAGCAGACCAATAACCGCTGCATAAATAACCGTATAATACGACCCTTTCTTTTCAAAAAACAGCGCTTGTAAAATAAGAAACATTAATACCCAGTGGGGAACGAAGACAAGTTTACTTAAAACAAGTCTCGTCGGTAACAGATCAAGTGCTACCCCTTCTAAAATAAAAATGATAAAGAGAACGAGAATAACGTAAAGACGACTCATGACGCCTCGTCCCCCTGTTCATCAGTCGTTTCTAATGATCGATCAACGACAATGACGTGATTAATATCATTCGTATTAGCAACCGGTTTAATAAGTGCCATACTCGTTAAACCATATTGATCTGGAACGACTTCTTTAACTTTTCCAATGACGAGTCCTGTTGGGAATACACCACCCATACCTGACGACAACACGAGGTCATCCTCCTTTACTCGTTCACTAGAATCATCAATGATTCTAAATAAAAGAACATCTTCTTCTTTATCATATTCTTCAACAAGTCCAATCGTCTCTTTACCTTCACCATGATAAATAGTTGCTGAAATTCGATTAAATTGATCGAACCCTGTTAAGAGCTGAACAGTAGACGTATGCTTTGAAGTCGTACTTATCTTTCCTACCATTCCTTCAGCAGTTATTACTGCCATATTTTCTTTTACACCATGTTTTTCACCACGGTTAATCGTCACTTGTTCTAACCATCTTTCTGGTGAACGAGAAATAACCGTTGCTTGAATCGGATGATAATCCATGACATTTTCATCCGTCTTTTCTAACGTTTGTCTCAGTTGTTCATTGTCATCTTTTAATTTCTCTATTTCAAAGTCAACTCCTTCATATGAAGCTAACTTCTCTTTTAATTCTTTATTTTCTTCAAATGTTCGTTTAAAGTCCTTAATGTTTAAGAAAAAATTAGATATTGAACTTATCGGCGTATGAATTAATTGTTGAGACCATCCGACAGTATCCTTTATTGCTTGTTCTGGTTTACTTAAATTATCACGGCTATTTAAAGAAAGCCCAATAAGCGTAACGAATAAAATAAAACTAATTAAAAATATAAATAATCGTCTTCGATTAAAAAAGCCCATAATTACACCTGCTTATTCTAAATAATGACGCGAAATAACTGACGTATTCTTTTTAAAGTGATCCATATAATCTAATGACTTACCTGTTCCGATCGCTACACAATCTAACGCCTCATCCGCCCTGAAGACTGGAATATTCGTTTCGTCACTGATTACTCGATCTAAATTCTCTAATAAAGATCCTCCACCCGCTAAAACAACGCCGCGATTAATAATATCAGCAGCTAATTCCGGTGGTGTTTTTTCTAAAGTTGCTCGAATGGCTGATATAACATTGTTGACTGAGCTCTGCAACGCTTCACCAACATCTTCTGCCGAAACACCAATCGTTCTTGGCAGCCCTGATATTAAATCTCTTCCTCTAACATCAACTGTTTTATTTTCAGTTATTCGGCCCGCAGCACCTATATCCATCTTCACTGATTCTGCAGAACGATCACCAATAAGTAAATTATGCTTTTGTCGAATATATTCGACAATCGCAGCATCCATATTGTCTCCAGCAGTCTTAATTGACTGACACGTAACGATACCACCTAAAGATACGACGGCAACTTCAGTCGTTCCACCACCAATATCAACAATCATACTCCCTGTTGGCTCCCAAACTGGTAAGCCTGCACCGATAGCAGCAGCAAATGGCTCAGCTATAGGATAAGCTTTTCTTGCGCCTGCTAACATCGTCGCATCAATAACTGCACGTTCCTCTACTTTTGTAATACCTGAAGGCACACAAACAATAACGTTCGGTTTACTCGCAAAAAAAGAACGCTTTTGCATCGCTTTTTTCATATAATATTTAACCATCTCAGCTGTCGTATCATAATCAGCAATGACACCTTCATGCATCGGCCGAATGACGCGGATATTTTTCGGCGTTCGTCCAATCATTAAACGCGCATCTTCTCCAACAGCTTCAATATTTCCTGTTTCTTCATTTTCAGCAACGACAGACGGTTCTCGCAAAACAATTCCTTTGTTCTTTATGTATACGAGCGTATTTGCCGTTCCGAGATCAATCCCTACATCTTGCGAAAGATTAAACATAAACAAAAATTCTCCCTTTCGTTTCACAATTATCTAGGGTGCCATTTCATCTTATAAAAAGACACAACTATTTACAATGTATGTTTTATTTTATAACAGATAACACAATGCAACAATAAATTTATCCATTAATTTATTATCTATTATACAACTCTTTTCTTCAAACTTAAATAAGCGCCCGTTTCTGCAAAAAACAATGGCGCTTTTACATATTTATTTAATTATACGCAAGTAATCATATAATAGATAGTTGTTTTTAAAAATTAACGAT
>Ga0079226_10002894_pt1 | contig 13222 bp, 10 predicted proteins | sample Poulit2014_FD_76345 | JGI IMG/M metagenome (GOLD analysis project Ga0079226, IMG submission 76345) | Agricultural soil microbial communities from Georgia to study Nitrogen management - Poultry litter 2014 | ecosystem: Environmental > Terrestrial > Soil > Agricultural land | place: USA: Georgia... | reverse complement strand
CAGAAATTGAAGAAGACCTTGAAATGATTCTCCATGTATTTGATATGGATGATTATGAGTATCAGCTAGATGTAGATGTGAAGATAGAGTTTTAGAATAAACGATTATCTCATAATGAATCTATAGTAAAGGGGATATAAAAATGAAGGCTATAGCGATTATTTTAATTGTTTTTGGAGTCATTGGACTAGTATTATCAACTTTGATGTTTGGAGACATAGGTATAGCAGCTGCAATAGGAGCAATAACTGCAATCTTATCAGGCATTGGCTTTTTAAATGCAAATAAGCAATTAAACAATATTGGCAGGCAGTGAAGTTAATGTTTCATTGTTTGAAAGAAGTAGTTTGTCTGAAACGAGTGAACTACTTCTTTTTTCTAATACATGCTAGTACTACTCTGTTATAATATATATAATTTAATTCAGAACGTACCGTATTTACAATTAACAAGGGGTGATTTTGTGAAGACTGAGTATAAAGTCTATTTCAGAGGAAGAAATTTTAATGCAGAAGGAATTATCACTTAGACGATAACACGTTAACTGTACTTGCAGGGAGTGTCATTGTAGAGGAAGAGTCCCAATCATTTCGCACATATTATGGCTATGTAGGAACGTTAAAAGATGAGTTGATTCAAAAAAACATCATTGTCGATAACGAATTTACGCAAGATTATACGTTTGAAAAAACATTTCATGCCTCATCCATCATTTCCTCCTACGGCAAAGCAGGAAATAAAGCTTGGAAAACAAAAAATGGTCAAAGTATAGATGATTTAATCATCATTCAAGACAATATTAAACAATTTCGTACTTTTTATAAACAGTTTCAAATGGATAACCTTGATGAAGAAATGAACGATGTAAATAATACGATTCAAAATTTTAATGAGCTTTTCCCACTAGAACATTTGCCAAATATTACTTTAGCGGAATATGATACGTTAGAATCAAAAAAATCATTAATGTATATGATTGAGCATGGCACAAATAATGTATTTAAAGGATTTTTAGGGAACAATTGGAACAAAAACTTTTATCAAATAAAAGGGGATACATACGATTGCAAACAATCGATAAAAGATAAATATCCAGGAAAAAGTGTTGAGGAAATTTTCCGCTTATATGCTAAAGGGATGTATCGATTAGTAACAGAATTTGATAAAGATACATATGTAAAAGGGGATATCGAAGCACTACCTGAAAACACGAATACAATTAGAGGAAAGTTATTAATGTTATACAGACCAGGAGAATTATTGCATATAAGCTCCATGGAAGCATTAAAAAAACTTTTTTGAACATTTTGGCTTATCAACTAGAAACAAGGACTCTATTATGATGAACATCCAATTACAACAATTTTTAGATGACATCGGAATTGAAGGCAATCATATAAAAATTTCTAAAGCGATTTGGGCTTTTTATGATGAATTTTTAAAAGAGAGGAAGCCAGTTAAAGTAGAAAGCGATTTTAACAATATATTTATAGAGAATGAATATATAAAGGAAATTGTCAATGTTTTGAAACGTAAAAAAGCCATCATTCTAAGAGGTGTTCCAGGAGTTGGTAAGACGTTTGTTATTAACGATATTATTTCGAATTCCTTTGATAATATAGGAGAAAATGGCATGCAAATGATTCAATTTCACCAAAGTTATGCTTATGAAGAATTTGTCGAAGGATTAAGACCGCAAATGAACGGTGGCTATGATATAGAAAAAGGAATCTTTTATGAAATATGTGACACCGCTAAAGATAACCCTGATTTGAATTATTTTCTTATCATTGATGAAATTAATCGGGGAAATATGTCGAAAATATTCGGTGAGTTACTCATGCTCATTGAAAATGATAAGCGAGATGATTATTCCGTAACATTGCCATATTCCAAAGAGGAATTTATCGTTCCAGGAAATTTATATATTATTGGCACGATGAATACAGCAGATCGATCCTTATCGTTAGTAGATTATGCAATGCGAAGAAGATTTTCTTTTATGACACTAGAACCTGCATTTGACACAGAAAAATTCAATGCGTATTTAAAAAATAACATGGGATTAAAGTCAGGTGAAATATCGCTAATTAATCGTACGATGGTGGAAGTAAATAACTTGATTGTCGATCGACTAGGCAAAGATTTTCAAATTGGCCATAGTTACTTTATTGCTGATAAAGAAACGATTACAAACTTCACAACTTGGTTCCATGAAATTGTGAAATATGAAATTATGCCAATGATTGAAGAGTATTTCTTCGATGATAGTAGTACGGTGGAAGAAATTGCAACCCTTTTCGGTGAGGCGTATGCGTGACATTCCCATTGAAAATATCTACTATATCGTTTTATATGCTTGGGATAAAATCAAAAATAAAAACAGGTATATAAGTAAAGGAACAGAACATATTGGGAATTTGAATGATGTCCTTTTAGATATTTTCCTAAAAGAAGTAGGTAGATTAAGCAAACGTGGTCTGTATGGAGAATATATAGAGGATAATCATGAAACAGCTTTTATAAAAGGAAAAGTAAATATCCGTGAATCCCTTTATTATATTCCACCAAAACTTAGTTGTCGGTATGATGAGTTTAGTAAAAATAATCAAATGAACCAATTATTAAAGGCTATCTTGTTTCATCTTTACTATACAAAAGAAATTCTATTACCTTTTAAAAAGCGAATTAAAGCATTGTTGTTGGAGTTTCAGGACGTAGATGATTATCCATTACATAAAACTTCATTTCAAAACCTATCGTATAACCGATTAAATCGTGACTATACGTTTCCAATTGATGTAGGTTACTTACTGTTTCAACATGCGATACCAAAAGATAAAGGCAGTGGAAACACATTCCTTACGATTGATCGTGATGAAGAGCAAATGAATATGCTGTTCGAACATTTTTTAAAGAATTTTTATAAAGTCCATACAAACTACCATGTGAGTAGTAAAAAGTATATATGGGACCTTCATCCAATTGGTAACAGTGATATGGATCTTATTCCAACGATGCAGACAGATGTACAAATCCAAACGCCTATAGAGAAAGTTATTATCGATGCAAAATATTATAAAAGCGCGTTTACGTTTCATTTTGATAAAAAGCGCTTTATCTCGAATCATATGTATCAAATGAATGCATATTTAATGAAAAACAAACATGAAAGTGAAGAGGCTTTACTAAGAGGGATTTTAATGTATCCAAGCAATGGTTATGAATTTCATGAACGATTTCTTTCAGATGAAGGATATACAATGGAATTTAAAACAGTGAACTTAAATAAAAAATGGATAGATATTGAACGAGATTTATTGGGGATATTTGAGGGAGTGGATTGATAAAGGTGAAATGGAAAATTTTCATAAAAAGGCTTGCTGGCATTCCAAAAGTAACTTACTGCCGTTAATTATAGTACAAAAATGCGGGATGATAGAATGCCGGCAATATCTTAAATTTAATTTTATAATCGAGAATGGATATAAGAAATGTCAAATATAATGAAGAAAAGAATAAGAGGAAGAGTAAAAATCACTAAAAAATATTAAAAGAGGGATTTTTTTAAAGCTATTTCTTAAATACTAATAAGTGTTCATGCATTATCGGGATAAAATTATTGTTATAGACCTTTTTTAGAGAATTCATGTTATGTTGTATTTTAATTAAATGAGACTCTAATTCTCCATACCATTTCATATCCTTAATAATAGAATAATATTTTCCTTTTTTTCTAACATCTCCTAGTAAGATAGCATGTCTGCCTCCTTTAGGAAGACTATCATATACTTTTTTGTTTATTGTATCTAATTTAGTAATAAATATATCATAGTTTTCAATGTGAGAAATATCGTCTTTATGAATTTTGTTTCCCCATACATTCCCGGTACCGGAATATTTTACAATGTTCCAATAAGGAGGATGGCTAAAAATAAACTCATAATTTTGGGGTAATGTATCTGTTAGCATATTAAAATTTCCAAACTTGTCATTTAGATCTAGATGCACACTATTTTTATATCCAATTGCTTTTGCAACATCAAACCCTGTTCCACTTCCTGCAAAACATTCTAAAAAGTTTTTGGGTTTATAATAAAATAGTAAATCTTTAATTAAATAACCTGTACAGTTCCCTCGATAAGTTGACCGACCAAATGGCCCCCTATTTGGATAAGATATGATACTGTTCAATACTACACCTCCCTTCTACAGGATAGTCCCCTCGGAAATTAACTATCCTTATCACCTCTAGTCTTTTGACTACGGCTTTTACATTGCTTCACCCTCAAAAATGAAGTTGAACAATCTCGCAATGCAGGCTTCTTTGACATGGAGTTTAAGTAGCAAGTGTTTAGAATATAAAATAATCACTTTTGTACTTCAAAAACCCCCAAAACTACTCAGTTAATTTCCGAGGTTCTACATTATATAATATTAAATTTTCAAACTATTTTCAACATTGAAATAAAATTAATCAATAACAGAAAAAATCCATTCTATCCATGACTTAATAGTAGAACTTCTTCTTTTAGCAGTATTAATTTTATTTACTGTTGGTACATGGTCTAAAATTAATTTAGTTACATATTCTCTGTTAAAACGTCTTTTGTTTTTAATATATGAATCAAATGCTAGTTTAAATGTTTTGTGAGAAAGAATTTGTTGGATAATAATTCTATTACGTTTATTACTGTTTTTTTGCTCACTTACCTTTTTACCTAAGTTACTTAAAGTAAAATCACCTTGATTATTTTTAATAACTAGTCCTAGATAAGCAAGAGCATTTGCATAATAGTCACTCTGTCTTACATCAAATTCATATTCTTGAGCAAGTTTATATTTATTTTTTGGTACCTTTAAATAATCTAGCATATCTAATATTCTAGTGAAATTATTAGCTTGTGGATATACTAGGTCATGTGGTTCAGCAAGCATTGGACTTTTATGACTGATCTCTAAAACTTCGTTTAAATTTATGTTTAACACTTCATTTAAAATAAAACTATATTGTTCAATTTGTTGTATGCTTGTATAATCCAGTTTATCTTTAAATTCATAAATATAAAAATTAAACACTTCATCTGCATACGTAAAAAAAACAGGTTTAATTGTTTTGTTTATTTGTAAACTTTTATAAAATCTATATGGATAATAAAGTTGTCTAATTAAAAAATCTTTAGGTAATTTATTTTTTGCTTCTAAAACAGTTATAATATTCATGTTTTCGTAACTTGCGTCGATTTCAATTTGACTATTTGTAACATTTATATAATGGTATTTATTTTTTTCTTTTTTATTAGTGGATTTAATTTTATAGTTAATTTTTCCTGAACCCATTCGTCCAGATAATGTTAAGATAGAAGAAGTTGTATTATCATCTTCATGGTTCATAATGTAATCTATCATACCACTTGCGTGAGCTATATTTAGGGCAACCGCTTCGCTCGTGATATTATTAGGATTGAGTGATTCAATATGATCAGGGAGGTTCACAGATAATGGCTTAATCTCATTTACTTTTAATTTTTGATAGGCTTTAAAATTACCTATAATGTAAGTACCACGACTATCAGGTAATATTGCTAAATTATGTTTTTTAAATAGATACGGTAAATTATCAGAGTGATCAAACTTAGTCATTAAACGTGCTTCTCTAAATTCATTAATTTCTTTGGATGAGATTTGAAAAATATCATGTTTTAAAACTTCTTCTACAATATTATACTTTTCAAAGAGCTTTTCCCAAGCTTGATCAGTTTTTGAGACAAACATTCAATCACCCTCATTTATAAATTTTTAAAATTATAATTCATAATTATTACTTCATCTACCTTACCTCTTCCACTTCCTTTAGAATTTACACTTCTACTTGCTCCCACAACTATTGTAGTTTCATTATAATCTTTATATAAATCATGAATAATGTCAGAACTTGAGTTTGACAGCATTACATAACATCCTCGTTCATCTAATTTTTTAAATACCTTATTTAATCTTACTTGTTCTTCATAGCCAAATCCACCCCCTGTATAACTAACAAAATTATTACTATCAACTTTTAAAGGGGCATATGGTGGGTCTAAATAAATAAAGTCACCAGCATTAGCGTTTTCAACCGCACTTTCAAAGTCCCCACAAACTATATTAGTTTTTGATTCATTTAAATAAAACGATACATTTCTTAATACTTCTTCATTCACGATATTTGGATTTTTATATTTACCGAATGGAACATTAAATTGATTTTTTGAATTTACTCTATATAAACCATTATATCCTGTTTTATTTAAATAGATAAATCTAGCAGCCCGTTCAACCGCACTTCTTGTTGAATATGATTCTTCTCGGTCCCAACTTCTTATATAATAAAAATATTCCTTCGAATTATTTTTGTTATGCACTTTTAATAATTCTATTAATTCATTTATATTATCTCTAACTACCTTATAAGTATTGATTAATTCGGAATTATAATCATTAATAATAGGTTGATATAGTTGGAAATTTAAAAATACCGCCCCCCCACCTACAAATGGTTCAATGTAACTATTAAAATTTCTTGGTTTATATTTATTTATATATTTTAATAATTGACGCTTTCCACCAGCCCATTTTAAAAATGGTCTAACTAATGAGTTTTTACTTTGGATCATAATATTTCCTCCTAAATACTTCTAACAAATAATTAATTATACCATAATATATTGTTATCCGCATAAATTCGACATTTAATCACACTTTTAATTGATCGAATTGCATTTTTTAGTAATAATATAAGTAAACATTCTATTAGCACTAAAGGGGGATTTAATTGTCTAATCATATAAAAAGCATAACATCTGAAATTAAATCTTTACGTTCAATTTTTATTAATAATGATATATTTAGTATCCCAGACTTCCAAAGGGACTTTGTATGGGGAAGAGAAGAAATTAATAAGTTGTTTGATGACTTTGACGAAGATACAGACAGTTTTGAGGAATTAACTGGGGAAGGTTATTTATTAGGGAATATTGTTACAATCAAAGAATTTAAAAGTGGTGTTTCCTATAAAGAAGTTATTGATGGACAACAACGATTAACTGTACTTTCATTAATCTTTTTCTGTTTAAAAAGTCTAATTGAAAATATTAGAGAAGACAATATTACAAAGATCACTAAAGCTGAAGATGAAAATTATACTCGTAAAATGATAAAGAAGAACGAGGAATGGTCTGGCTTAGAAAGTGAACTTGATATTGCATATAGTGTTGAAATAAATAACGTTGCCCATCTTAAAATACAGCACGACCCTTCTCTTTTAATAGGAGAAGATTATAAGAGTTTCTTCAGTAATAAAGTTGAGAATTCAGACTCTAAAATTGAATTTGTTTATGATGCTATAGATGAAAAAATAAACTCTATTTATAATGATGTAAACGGTGAAAATAAAATTAAAAAATTAATTAAATTTTTGCGAGATGAAGTTTATCTTATTGAAACAAGTGCAACTTCACTATCCAAAGCGTTTCAATTATTTGAAGTTTTAAATCAAAGAGGAGTAGGGTTGACTCCCTTAGATCTAATTAAAAATCTCTTATTAAAAAGATTAGTAGAAATAACCGATGAAGATGAGGAACAAAAAAATCATATTATAAATGAACGTAGAGATTTGTTTGGCGAACTGTGGTATGAATTTACATCAAAATTAACATTTGAAGATTTACGTAGAAATCCTATTAATTCATCTACATTTCTAAAACATTACTTAATAGGAATGCAAGGGAGAAAAATAACTGATAAAAATCTTTTTGACCACTTTTCTAGGTTAGAGTACACACCCAAAGAAGTACTATCAACAGTAAGAAATTTTATTAAAATACTAAATATATATCGAGAAATCGAAAAGAAAAATTATGATAGTTTTACTAATGATAGTCATTCAAAACTAGTAATAAAATTACTGTTTGAATCTTTTGGTAATAAACAAATACACTCATTACTAATCCCATTTTATTATCATGATGAGAAGTTAAAATCTAAAGTATTGAACTATGCAGTTAGACTTGTAGCAGGTATAACATATGCAGATGCATCTCCATCATCACTAGAAAAAACAATAGCGAATGGTAATAAGATTCTTTATAAAAATAATGATAAACAAAATTTGGATGAATACTTCAACTATTTACAAGACGAAATAAATGAATTAGCTTCAAAAGCAAAAGCGCTTGTAGAAGTTAATAAATATGAAAATAGAAATGGAAATCCGACAAAAAAATCAAAGCATTTATTTGAGTTCATTGAGATTGTTGCGCACAATGAAGATCCATTTTCTCAAACTGGCCAAAGAAAAGGGAAGAAAGTAATAACCTTAGAACATATTATGCCACAAAAACTAGATGAAAATAAATATAAAGATTATCTTCTAAAAGATCAATTGGAGCATTCTAATTATTTAAATAGAATTGGTAATCTAGCTTTGGTTGAGCAATCAGATAATTCTTCTATGAAAAACCGAGATTACAAGCATAAAAAAAGTTATTTCTTAGAAAATGCCTTTTTTACAACACAAAGTATCTCTAAAAAGATACCCTCTCTAACAAAAATGGGGTTAAAATATAATATGATATCTACAGCAAATGAATATTTATATGAAGAAGAATTAGTATACGGGGATTATTGGGATACTGATAAAATCAAAAAAAGATCAAAAATAATTTCTGAATATCTTTATTATATATTAACAAGTTTGAAATATAATTAATAATTTGAATAAGCCCTATGCAAAAAATACTTTTTACTTACTAATTACAGAATATAATCTCCAATTTATACCATAAGAAGAGACCTTAGAAAAAGCATGCTTAAGGCCTGAGAACGATAGACCGCATAAAGAGTGATTGATCAACTTAATGGATTTCTAAAAAGATCGTGGGGCGGTTACCTCTTGATCGATGGCTTTTATTCGAACTTAAAAGAGGAAGCAACATTACCGTCGGAAATTATCAATTCACGCTACACAGCTGAGAAATCAAACATTTTCTTTAATTCCAAGTATTTCATACCAACCTTGTATGTCAAATTGAGAACACTATGGAAATATAGAATTTAAACAATCAATGTTTTATGAATAAACTAAGGCATGGATGGGATTGTAAATTCCTATTCATGCCTTTTTCACGTTATTGGTAAACAAGTCCGTAAAGATTGGTACATTTAAGCGCAATGGGTGGTACAAATAACTACAAGCCTGGTAAGAATCGTCCGCAATACTCACCATAAAACTACAGATCATTTGTGGTTACTTTACATTGCTTTATATGTTATTACTATAGAAATAAGCAATTGTTTCTCGGAGTATGAATCAGTAACAGTAAAATACGGTAATTTTTATATTTTCACCGAATAGGGAATATCTTGCACCGTCGTAAACACTGTTTACTGTCTAGAACGATGTTGACAAAAGGGAAGATACAAGATATAGTTGATTTACATTATAATAGAAATGAGGTCATTATTTTGGTATCAACACAAACAAATCCGTATTCTTTTGATAAGTATCTAGAAGCTAGAGACAATTATGATGACTATGATGATAATTTATTTGTGCAAAAGGTAGTAGAACATTATACAGGAACTGATTATAAATTTATAAACGATAAAATGAAAGCGCTATCTAAATGGAATTCTAAGGAATATCGAGATATTGCTAATCAGATAGCGAAGCGTGAAAATCACCCCAGAATAGAACATTTTGATGCGTATAATAATAGAATTGATAAAATTATTAGACCAAAAGAGTTAGAGGATGCGGAAAAGAAGGTGTTCTCTGAACGGTTATTTTCAAAAGAAACGACACCTTGGGAGCAAATGATCAAACGATTTCTTTTACATCATAACGGAGAGGCAGGGGTGATGTGTCCTGTTGCTTGTACAGATGGCTTAGTTGATATATTGAACATGCATCAGAAAGAGTTAAGTGAAGAATTAAATGAAATTTTATTACATTGTACTGAAGGTATAGATGGAGATTATGGTATTGGTGCACAGTTTATGACAGAAATTCAAGGTGGCTCAAATATTCCGGCAAATGTGCTCCGTGCAGTGAAAACAAAAGACCATTATAAACTTTATGGAACGAAATTCTTTTGTTCTGCTATCCATGCAGATTATGCCGTAGTTACTGCAAAAGATGAGGATTCTAATCATGTTGCAACTTTTATTGTACCTTCATGGGAAGACAAAAAAAGAAAAAAACGAAATAACTTCCAAATTAATCGTTTAAAGTGGAAGCTTGGAACAAGTGAATTACCATCAGCAGAAATAACATATGATGGAGCAAAGGCTTATCAAATTGGTTCTTTAGAAAAGGGGGTTGCTATTGCGGTAGGAATTGTATTGACGAAATCACGTTTAGATATTGGTTCGGCAAGTGCAGCATTTATGATGCGGGCTGCTAGAGAAGTTTTACAGTATACAGATTTTCGAAATGTGTTTGGAAAAAATGTTAATGAATATCCATTAGCAGCTGCACAAATTCAAAAAGTTGAACTGACTGCTAAACGGACAACAGCCGGTATCTTTAAAGTGTATCATCAATATCTTGAAAACCGTTATAAAGGAAAGGATATACACTCAGAACAGTTACAAAAAGAACAATTTCAAGTCAGGGAGTTAATCCTATTACAAAAAATAAAAGCCGCAAAAGATGCTGTAGAGACAATTCGGCTTGCTATTTCTTTATTTGGCGGAAACGGAGTTATTGAAGACTTTTCATCGATCCCAAGATTATTTAGAGATGCGATGGTAAATGAGTTGTGGGAAGGACCAAGAAATGTTTTGTTAACTCAAATTCATCGTGATATTAAAAAAGCATCAAGCTGGTATCAGCCGAAGGATCTAATTAATGATTTACTCTCAGGGTGTGATCCATCAGTGGTAGATAAATTTACTAGTGCTATTACAAAATTAGTAACATACGATTTATCAGCGCAACCAAGTCATGAGTCAATTCGTCAGGCAGAAGAATGGGAAACATTCTGTGATGATTTATTTTTAGCTTATCAAGAACAAGCATTTTATGAAGTGGGTGATGCTCCTATAGTTGAAGTAAATGAATAATTTATTAAAAATATAAAAAGGTGGTATGTATATGTTTGCATTAAATATTGGTGAACTGATGAAACATCGCGCGTACTTATCCCCGGAGGAAGAAGGTTTTATTGGAAGAGAAAGATATTCATTTAACGACATGAATAGACGTGTCAATCAGTTTTCAAATTATTTGCTTGAGCAGCAAATACGACAAGGAGAGAGGATTGCATTAATTTGTAAGAATCATGAAGACTTTATTACAGCATTTTTTGGAGCTGCCAAATTAGGAATTATTACTGTTCCTATCAATTGGCGACTCGGGGTAGAAGAGTTAAACTACATTATTTCAGATTGCCAACCTTCTCTCGTATTATTCGATAAAGAGTTTTCCGAAAAGATAAATAATGTAGAGCTGGATTCATCGATTCAAATGTTAGAAGTGGTGACAACATCATTTGATCAATTACTGCAATCCTATCGAGATGAGGAACCAGACTATATTTCAACTAATGGAAATACCATACTAATCATGTATACGTCTGGGACAACTGGTAAGCCTAAAGGCGCAATGATTACACACCAGAATCTATTTGCTGCATCAGTAGGGATGTCACATGTAATTGATTGGTGGGCTCAAGATCGGTTTTTATCTGTAGCACCATTTTTCCATATAGGAGGATTTGCACCGATTATTACGAATTTACACAATGGAAGTACATCGATATTAATGGCGGATTTTGACCCAATAGCTGCTTGGAATATCATAGAAAAAGAGAAAATCACAACAATGATGACAATACCTGTTATGTTACAGTTTATGTTAAAAGTGCTGGATAAGGTAAAACCAGATTACAGTTCCGTTCGAAATATAACTTGTGGAGCCTCTGCTGTATCGCCAAGTCTAATTCAAGCATATGATGACTTAGGAATAACGATTCAGCAAGTTTATGGCATTACAGAATATACTGGAGCCATTTCATTTTGGAAAAAGTCTATGGATAAGGAAAAAGTAACTTCCATGGGTAAATCTGTTTTCCATGGAAACGTAAAAGTGGTAGATATGGCAACGAAACAACCGTTAGGCGTAAATCAAGTAGGTGAACTTGTCTGTAGTGGTCCACAAGTATTTAAAGGATATTGGAAAAATGAAAAAGAAACAAAGAAAGTTCTACAAGACAATGAGTATTTTACTGGCGATATAGGTAGAATGGATGAAGAAGGATTTATTTATGTAGTTGATAGATTAAAAGATATGATTATAAGTGGTGGTGAAAATATTTATCCAGCCGAATTAGAAGCTGTCGTTCAAAGCCATCCAGAGGTTGTTGAAGTAGCAGTACTAGGTGAGCCTGATGAAAAATGGGGAGAAATACCAAAGGCGTATGTCGTTCTATCCAGAGATTCAACGTTAACAGAAGAAGCGATTATTCAATTATGTAGAGAATCTCTAGCTTCTTACAAGTCTATTAAGAAGGTTGAATTTATTGATGTGCTTCCGAGAAATGGAGCAGGAAAAGTATTGAAGCATGAGTTGAAAGAAATAAGTAAAGCTGGTAGCTAATCAAATTATAAAAATAAAATAGCTTTTTACTCATGATATGAGTGAAAAGCTATTTTATTTTATTCGGACTTTGTAAATAACGAACTAATCAATGTTGTTAATTTTTCAATATGTTGTTCAACTTCACTTTCACTACGCCCAGGATAATGGTAGAACGTAATCATGATACCGTTTAACGCAGAGAAAAATGCATGGGAATGGAGCCTAATATCTTCCTTTACCCCATTCTGTTTAAACCCTGTGTCGAAAATTTCAAGTAACTCTCTTATTGTTGTATTAAATCGTTCTAAATGATCTGCAACTAAAGTGTGGTCTAGCATAAAATAGCTCATCATTTTAAAGAACAATGGATTATGTATTAAGTAGTTTACAAACTCTTTCCCAATATCTTCAATTAAAATAATGTCTTTATCTAAAATAACACATTCAAATGTAGCAATCATTTCTTGGCTTTTCAGGATGAAAGCTTCAATAAATAATTCATCTCGATCTTTGAAATGTCTATATATTAAAGAAGCTGAAATACCCGCTTCTTTTGCAATATCTCTCATACTTACTTCTGAAATTTGTTTTTCTCCGAAT
>Ga0079226_10002893_pt1 | contig 13222 bp, 15 predicted proteins | sample Poulit2014_FD_76345 | JGI IMG/M metagenome (GOLD analysis project Ga0079226, IMG submission 76345) | Agricultural soil microbial communities from Georgia to study Nitrogen management - Poultry litter 2014 | ecosystem: Environmental > Terrestrial > Soil > Agricultural land | place: USA: Georgia... | reverse complement strand
TTGTAAAATGTACTTGGGTCATGTAAAGTCCTCCTAGGTATGTTTTTGTGGTTAAAAACATTGTACCTTAAAAGGAGATTTACATGGCCTTTTATCTTTTACACAATTATATGGACTTTATCATTGGATTTTTTAATAAAAGTATTTTATAATTAATATAGTTATAGGAGGGATCTATTATGAACGATTTCGAAAAGAATGTTCAATCTAAAAATGATGACGTTGTAGATTCAATCAAAGGTTTCACACTATCCTTTGTTTTCTTTGTATTTATTTTCTTCATTGGTGCAGTAATAAGTGTCTTAAACTAATAAGCTACATAAGTTAAATAAAGCTAAAGGGACTGAGTAAACTCAGTCCCTTTTTACGTCTATATATGTTTTAAAGCCTCCTTTGCTAGCTTTATATTCGTATTGTATAGCTCCATATAAATCTGTTCTTAAAGTCAGTACCTCATGAAGTGTCTCTAACACCTCCATCGTTGGGTGCCCATATCGATTTTGTCTCCCTACTGGTATTAATGCATATTCAGGACGAACATGACCAATGAAGCCTTGATCAGTAGATGTATTGCTTCCATGATGAGCTATCTTTAATACATCAACAGGTAGATAGTGATAACTATTTAATATACCTCGCTCAACTGATTTACTTATATCACCAGTAAACAGCCAGTTCTTTCCACCTATTCTTGTGAATAAGACTAAAGAGTTATCGTTAGGATTATCCCGGTCATATTCCGGTGCTAACACTTGAAAACTCTGATCTTTAATTGTAAAAACTTCATCCATCTCCACTCTTTTTACTTCTATATTGTATTTCTCAAATATTTCCTTCTCAATAATATTAATTTCATAAAACTCACTAATAATTATTTGTTTTGCGTGGAATTTCTCTATTAAATAAGGAACGCTTCCATTATGATCTAAGTCTTCATGACTAATCATTATTGAATCTACTGTAGTAATCCCCCTTGAGTGTAAATAAGGCTCTATAATTTGTTTATATACTTTGTCGCTTGCTTCATAATCGTCAAAGGAAAAACTCGCTCCCGCATCAATAAATAGTACCCCTCTGCGTTTTGGTAATTCAATCACGATTGCATCTCCCTGCCCAATGTCTAACATGGTGACATAACCTTTAGATGAAAAGTATGGCTTTAATGATACACCTAACAATAAACCAACTATAGATAGACCAATACAAAAGGATTTTTTCTTTTCCTTCCCCTCTAAAATTTTCATGAATAAAAAGAATAATATATAATAAAAAAATGATATTCCTAGGGAAGGAAGACCTATAATCCAAGGTTGATTAAATATTTTATCAAAATAAACAAGCAGTTCTATAAAGAATGTATGCAAGGGAACAAAAATCGAATCAAATACTAATGCAATCTTAGGAAGGGTTGCGGATAAAATTAAAAGGATAAACATAAATGGGATAACAAAAATTGAAAAATAAGGAACAACTATAGTATTAATAAGAATCGATAAGGGTTGGAAAAAGTAAAAATAGTGTAATTGAAGTGGAATGATCATCATTTGGGAAACAAAACTAATTTTCATTATTTGCCAAAAACTAGAATTTGTTTGGGATAACCATTTGCTAGAAAGTAGTAAGCCGAAGGTGACTAAAAAGGAAAATTGAAAACCTACATGATAAATAATATAAGGATCAAAAGCCACTAGAGAAATAAATATAATGCTAATAATATCTGTTGGCGGATATTTTATTTGAAATTTAGATAGAATTAAAAAAGACAAACCCATTAAACTGGCTCGCCAAACGGAAGGAGCACCTCCTGCTAGCAAAGCATAAAATGGTAAAAATAAAATGATGATAAATTGAGCTTTCTCTTTAGTTGTTATACCAAATTTAACAAGAGATAAATAAATCAAACCAACCACTAGTCCAACATGTAAACCAGAAATGGCTAATATGTGAGACAAGCTCCATCGATTAAAAAGCTCCACAAGCTCATCCGGTAATGAAGAGTCGTCCCCTAATACTAAAGCTGTTAGCCAACTGGATGTCTCTTTACTTAATAAATGACTTGTATAAGATAAAAGGGTATCTCTGAGAGAGTAAATTACATGAAGTGGATTTGAACCTGTACAGTCAAGATGTTGTAGGGAGGATATTGTTGTTTCGTAGGATATACCTTGCATAAGTAAATACTTTTGATAATCAAATTGTCCTGGATTTGTACTTGAACTTGGAATTTTAACCGGACTTTTTATCTGGCATACTGCTCCATATTTCACTTGGCTTAGACTGGAATTATTATTGATAGCCTGATTAAAAAAGTAATAAACTATAATTTTTTCTTTACTATAATTATCGCGCACCACAAATCTTAAAAATTTATCTGTTTTTATTGGTGAAGATGTTATTTTACCGATAAAAGACGAGGAGGTAAACTGTGGTTTTGGATGCAGGTTTTCTAGCTTTGGTATATGTATGATGAAAATCCCTAATAGTAAAACTGATAGAAGAAAATGAAATATTTTCACTCTTTTTCGATAGAATAAATACCAAAGCCAAAGAAGATATATAGGTATGAATAGATAAGATTCAAAAACTACTGTTAAAATACTTACGATTAAACTGAAGGCGGGAATATGCCAATAGCCTTTCATTTTATCACCCCAATAGGAAGACTCTATTTATGTATTGTAAAGGAAAGGTCTTCTAATGGTATCTTTTCAGTTTTGACACCAGCTTCTTTAAATAATTGATCTGCATAAGGGTGGTTACGATAATCCTCTGCATAATAAACAATTTTAATTCCACTCTGTATAATTAATTTACAACATTGTAGACATGGGAAATGGGTCACATAAATTTCAGCACCTTCAGTTGCAACACCAAACTTAGCACATTGTAGTAATGCATTAGCCTCTGCATGCACTGTTCTTACACAATGTCCATCAATAACATAACAGCCTTCATCGATACAATGAACACTTCCAGATACACTTCCATTATACCCTCCGGCAATAATTCTTTTTTCTCTTACAATAGTTGCACCAACCATTAGCCGTGTACAGGTACTTCTTAAAGCTAACAGGTGGCTTTGAGCCATAAAATATTGATCCCATGAAATTCTTTCCATTTCTTTCATCTCCATCTTCAAGGAATAATAATATTTTCCCTCATATTGTCTAATGTTTTTTCACCAACTCCAGATACATTCAATAAATCTTCTATTGTTTGAAAAGGTCCATTTTCTTCGCGGTATTGTATAATAGCGCTCGCCTTACTTGGTCCAATACCTTGAAGCTGTTCGACTTCTTCTTGACTAGCAAAGTTTATTCGGATTTTTGTCTTACCTGTGACCTGATCAGTATAATTCGGCTCTTCTAGATCCCCTTCTTCAGGAACATAGATAACCATTTCATCAAATACTCGTTGAGCAAGATTGACCTGATTTACATCTGCACTTGCTGAAAATCCTCCAGCTTTTTTAATTAGATCATTTACCCTATCATCTGAATTAGCTTGATAAATACCCGGCTTTTCGACTGAGCCCTTTACATCGACATAATAAGTTTCATCCTTCATTGATAAATCTTCTGAGCTAGCAGGCTGCGCTAACACTACTTCTTCGTACTCATTCATTTCTACACTTTGTGTAAATAGATTTTCTTTAAAATTTATGAATACAAAGAAGGACACAATAATTACAAATACAAACGGAAAGAGATATGGTTTAATTAGATTCCAATTCATAAAATCACCTAGATAATATATTTACATATTATCATAGCAAAAAAAGTAGCTTTAAAATGAGTTTTCTTTAATTTTGTTTTTTAGCCTTTTTTTACAGACCAAAAAAATATTCTTTCCGCACTTTTATTGTCTTTCATTTTCTTTAAAGAAAAATCACAGGATGTTTTTACTGTTTGAAATCCAGCAGCTTCTAGTAATTGTTCATATACTTCTTTAGAAAATGTTCTCTGATGGTGCAATTCATCAAAACGCAGGAATTTATTGTCACCGATTGAAGAGTAAAAAGTTAAATGGTGATACATTTCACCTTCATAATCTCCTTGATCACAAAACCATATGTAAGAATAATCATCATCTACATCTGCAAAGGTTTTCCCTTGCAAAGAAGTCTTCACATAGCCTAAATCATGAACGTCGAATATAAATATTCCACCAGGCTTTAAGAGTTCCCACACATTGCTAAAAACCTTTTGTAAATCCGCTTTTTCCGGTATATAGTTAATAACATCACAATAACTAATGGCTAGATCTACATTCGACAAACCTTCTAGAGATCTTAAATCTTGTTTTAACCAAGTTATGGACTGTTTTTCTTGCTGTGCTTTTTCTGCCGCATGGGCTAACATCTCTTGAGAATAATCTATACCAACTACATTATAACCCGCTTTTGCTAATTTTAATGTGACTTCCCCCGTACCACAACCTAAGTCTACGATAGAATTTACTTCTTGAGATTCTCTTTTAATAATACTTTCAGTAAATTCATACCATTGATCGTAGGGTGCATGTTCCATTAAACGATCATATAGATGAGCTAAATTTTGATAAAGCATTATAATTATTCCTTATCATGGAGTGCTAATTCTACCGGTACCGCATCTCCCCATAGTCTTTCTAAGTTGTAATATCTACGCTCTTCTTCATGAAAGATATGACAGAGAACATAACCTGTATCTATAACAATCCACCTCGAACTATCAATACCCTCCATAAAATTCACTGCAATATTATTTTCCTCTAATGAATCCCTTACTTCTGTAGCTATCGCCTTTACCTGTCTTTCGTTTGTCGCGTGACAGATTAAAAAGTAATCAGATAGGATTGAAACTTCATTCATATCCAACCCAGTAATTTCTTTAGCTCGTAAATCATCACAAGCCTTTGCCGCAATGTTCAAAATTTCTTTTCCCTTCATAAAAAACCATGACCTCCATCTTTATTCCTTATTAATTTTGCATAATTGTTATAAGCATAAAATGTACTTGGATAAATTGTATTTCCTTCAGACATTAAGTATTCAATCATATTTTTTAAAATTTGGTAGGTGGCCAAATTTAGATCCTCATTAGCTATTTCTCTAACGCGATCAACACCTGGTATATTCCGCTTTGGTTCAATATAATCAGAAATAAATATAATCTGATCTGTAGGAGACATATTTTCTTTAGCTGTCGTATGGCTATATATAGCACTTAAAACATTATTATTTTTAATCCCATATTTTTGTTTTAAAATTAAAGCCCCAACGGGACCATGCCATATTTGTGAAGAATAAAACAATAAGTTTTTTGGTAGAGAACTGTTAAGGATCCATTGTTTTAGCTCTTCATCACCATGATCTTTTGCGTAATCATGTAATAGAGCAGCAAGCTCAACCTCTTCCTCATTCAATTTATACTGCTTAGCTAATCGTAGAGCAACTTCAGCTACTCTAAAAGAGTGTTCTTTTCGGTTTTTAGGCAGGACTTTACTAATAATATCCTTTGCTTCATTAATCTTCATATAGTTGATTCCCCTTAATATAATCGTAAACAGGATTTAAAACTAAATACTTTATGGATTTTCCTCTTTTTATCCTATTGCGTATATCCGTAGATGAAATCTCTATCGTGGGTATATCAATAGTCTTTATCGGATAAGTGCTGGATAAATCAAAATCTCTTCGATGAACACCTACAAAAGTAACTAAGGATACCAATTGATCAATGTCTTTCCACTTAGGTAAATACTCTACCATGTCTGCACCAATGATAAAATAAAAATTATAGGTAGGATAATCATTAGTCAATTTTTTTATCGTATCAATGGTATAGGAGGTTCCTTTTCGATCAATTTCATCTAAGTTAATTGAAAAGGCCCTATTCCCTTCAATAGATTTTTCCAACATTTGAATCCGATGGTCTGTTGTAATCTTCGATTGTTCTTTATGTGGTGAAGTATAAGTAGGTATAAACCAAACCTCATCAAGGTTTAATCCTTCCTTTACTTCTTCAGCAATAATAAGGTGTCCTATATGAGGAGGATTGAAAGCTCCACCTAAAATACCAATCTTTCTCATATTCCCGCTCCTTTTAGTTAAGGTAATGTTAGTTGTTTATGCTCTATTGATTCTTTGTATAAAATAATATTATTTCCAATAATTTGAACTATATGGCTATCCGTTTGCTCGGAAATCTGCTCAGCAACTGTAGTTTTATCATCTAAGCAATTTTGTAATACACTTATTTTAATAAGTTCTCTTTTTTCTAATGCATCATTAATTTGTGCGACCATATTTTCATTAACACCTTGTTTTCCCACTTGAAAAATAGCTTTCATTTGATTTGCTTTTGAGCGTAAAAATCGTTTCTGTTTTCCTGTTAGCATGTCAATTTCCTTTCAATTTTAATTTTAGTTTTACGTCCAGATCTTCTAACTCTATTTGAACACCTGTCCAAATTTCAAAGGCATATAGAGCTTGATAAAGCAGCATAGTGTGGCCTCGATGAATATGGGCCTTTGCTTCCTTTGCTTTTTTTAAAAAATTTGTTTCAATTGGTTGATACACTATATCACAAACTACCGCAGAATCCTTAAGCTTAAACTGATTCATGATCGACTCTCCATCTTTTGGTGACATCCCGACTGATGTCGTTTGAATAATCAAATCAAATAAAGAGAGTTTCCCTTCGGCCTCTGTTAATGAATATACATTTGTATCAGCTTGAAAATACTGGGCAATTAAATGAGCCTTATTGATCGTTCTATTTGCTAAATCAATCTGCTTAAGACCTTCTAAATGTAATGCTTGAAAGATACCTCTTGATGCACCACCCGCCCCTATTATTAAGGCTCTCGTTGAATCTTCTTCTAACAACTTAGGAAAAACTGTTTTAAGAGATCTGATGAAGCCTATACCATCTGTATTATAACCAATCCAACGATCATTTTTTTTAACAACAGTATTTACTGCACCACTTTCCTTTGCAGTTACATCTAATTGATCCAGGTGCTTTATAATTTTCTCTTTATAAGGTAATGTCACATTAAATCCATCCAGCTTTTGTTTAAGCCTCTTGATATCTCTATCGAAACGATTAGGAGATATTTCATATAATTCATACTTACCTTTTAAACCCGACTTCTCAAAAAAACAATCATGAATCCAGGGGGATAAAGAATGTTTAACGGGATGACCAATTAAACCGAGATTATACATATTATCTCCCATCCTTAGTAAAGGACTCTCTTAAAGAAACACTGGTCCCTTCAGGGTAATGGACTCTAACTGTAGCAGGACCATTTTTTATTGTAATCCAGCCTAAACCAGGAATGACAAGATCTGTATAATCCTTCGTAATTTTAAATGTGCTCTCTTTCATTTGGGGAAAGTTTACCATCGTCTCCTCGTCTGGAGGAGATAATAACTTACCTTTATGCTTCTTATATAAATCATCTGCATTAGAAAGAGAGGTCCGATGAATTTTGAGCTCATTTGATAAGTAACAGATATATGAATTATCATAACTACTAATAATATCAAAACGAATTAGTCCACCTAAAAATAAAGTTTGATCAGACCCAAGTTGATATACCCTTGGCTTAATTTCCCGCCTTGGAGTGATAACTTTTAAGTCTTGATCAGACACAAAATGGACCATTTGATTTTTATTTACAATACCTGGGGTATCGATTATTGCAGTAGAATCATCCAGTGGTATCTCAATAAATCCTAATGTTGTTCCTGGGAAATAGGAGGTTGTAATAATGTTCCTATCCCCTGTTGTATCTTGAATTAGTCGATTAATTAAAGTAGATTTACCAACATTAGTCGTTCCAACTACATAAACATCTTTATTTTCTCTATATTTTTCAATGCTTCCCTTTAATTGGTCTACACCTAAACCTTTAGTAGAGGATATTAATAAAACTTCCTTCACTTTCATCCCTGCAGAATTTGATATTCCCCTTAACCACTGGGATAATTTTCTATGATTTGTTGATTTAGGAAGTAAGTCTACTTTATTTCCGACTAATATGATTTCTTTATTTCCAACCAGTCTAGGTAGGTTAGTTAATAAACTTCCATCTACATCAAATAGATCAACGATATGAACAACAATGCCGGATTGTGATCTTATATCACTTATCATTCGATGAAAATCATCTTCATTTAATTCAATATCCTCTGTTTCATTATAATGCTTTAATCTAAAGCATCGCCTGCATAAAACATCTTCATCATTTTTAAGGGCAGATGCTGGTACAAATCCGGCTTTTTCTTTATCCTTAGTTTGAATATAGGCTCCACAGCCTATACATTTTAAATCTGTATTCAATGTTTATTCCACCCCATCTATTTTCCCTTTTTTACGAAAATGATTTAGTATTCTTCTTTCAATGAGTCGATTGAACTTTGTGATTGGTGCATCTGTTTCTACAATAGGTACTACCAATATAGTAAAGAAACCTCCCCTATTACCACCAAGGACATCTGTTAGAAGCTGATCTCCTACAACAGCAATCTCCTCAGGCTGTAAATTCATTTTCTTCGCAGCTCTTAAAAAGGATCGTTTTAATGGCTTCTTTGCACTATGTATATATGGCTTTTTTAAGGGTTTTGAAAATGAACCAACTCTTTCATCATTATTATTAGATATGATCATAACATCAATTTCTGCGTTTTCCATATCATAAAACCATTGTTTTACTTCATCAGTCGCTAAGGCTACATCCCAAGCAACTAAAGTATTATCTAAATCTGTGATAATTCCTTTGATACCTTTCTCTTTTAAGTCAAAAGGGTCAATTTTAAAAATATCTTTAACATACATTTTTGGTAAAAATAAATTCAACAATAAGTCCACCTCGATAACTTGCACATATTAGTAGTACTTTATAGACACTATCTTAACGCAAAGTAAGGGTATTTAAAAGATATATTGTCGAAAATCACTAACTATCTTTGTCGAATAATAAATAGTTCTCGACATATTCCTACACAAGTATAGTCTGTGGATAACTTTATCCACATTTCCCGTATTGATCTTATCCTTTTCTTCTTATCTTTCCGTCTGTTATGAACATTTTACCTACAGGTGACTGTTAATAATAGCTGTCTTGTCCTGTCTTTAAAAGAATGTTAAATTATTGTAAAGACAAATTACTGTCAATACAGAGGTGATTAAAATGAACGATTTATCCGACGATCTACTAATTGAAGCTTATCATAAAGCAATTGAATTACATTTAAATCCTGATTTTATTTCTTTGATTGAGAAAGAAATTATAAAAAGAAATCTATTATCTATAGTAAAAACCCATCAAAAAGTATAAAATTATTTCAAGAAGCTAATTATTTAATTGAATTTGTTTACAAACAATGAAATAATAGTTGAGTAAACTCTTTTTTTGTAATTTTTGAGGGAGGATCTTTGTATGCTATTTGCTATCTTATTACCAATAATCTTTGCTTTTATCGTACCTATAATAACAAAAATAAAAGATAAAGTTCATCCGGGAATTTTCGTTTTTTTAGTCCCCTTCTCTATTTTTGTTTATTTTTTGACATTCTTTGGAAAGGACTTTTCAGATCATACATATACTTACCAATGGATTCCATCACTACAGATTAATTTCGATTTGTTTTTAGATGGTTTAAGTTTATTATTCGTCCTACTTATTAGTGGTATTGGTTCATTGGTTGTTTTATACTCTGTATTTTACTTAAATACATCGGAGCGTTTAACCCATTTTTACATATACTTACTCCTATTTATGGCAGCAATGCTAGGAGTCGTTTTATCTGATAACGTTTTTGTATTATATACATTTTGGGAGTTAACATCTATTTCCTCTTTTTTACTTATTGGATATTGGCATTTTAAGGAACGTTCAAGATATGGTGCTTTAAAATCTCTGCTAATTACCGTTTTCGGTGGCCTTAGTATGCTTGGTGGACTCATTTTTCTTTCTGTAATTACTGGAACAACAAGCATTCAGCAAATGATTGAGCAAAGCGACCTGATTTTATCTAGCCCATACGCTTCACTTATTTTGATTTTTATCTTTATCGGCGCATTTACCAAGTCAGCTCAGTTTCCATTTCACATTTGGTTACCAGATGCAATGGAAGCACCTACACCTGTCAGTGCTTATTTACATTCAGCAACAATGGTTAAGGCAGGTATTTATTTAATTGCAAGAATGTCCCCTGTTTTCTCTAATCATGATTGGTTCTTTATTATTGTTACAATAGTTGGTTTAACAACCCTTGTATGGGGGTCCTATATGGCAGTCAGGCAGACCGATTTAAAAGCCATTTTAGCATTCTCTACAATTAGTCAACTTGGAATAATTATAGCAATGCTTGGGTTTGGCACAAAATTGGCTATCTTTGCCGCTATTTTCCATATCATTAACCATGCAACCTTCAAAGGTGGTTTATTTATGGTAGCTGGAATTGTCGATCTACAAACAGGTACCCGAGATATCAGAAAACTTGGTGGTTTAATGTCCTTTATGCCAATTGCAGCAACCCTAACTTTACTCGGTACCTTTTCAATGGCTGGAGTTCCTTTACCCTTTTTAAATGGATTTTATAGTAAAGAGTTATTTTTTGAGTCTGCTTTCTCCCTTGGATCGATAGACTCTGTGAGCTCAATTTTATCAAATCTCATACCCTTTCTTGCAGTGTTTGGTAGTATATTTACCTTTGTATATTCTATGTATTTATTTTTTGGTTTATTTTCTAACCGTAAAAAACATCAACTAGCAAAGAATCCAAAAGAAGCGAAGTTTGGTATGCTTTTTTCCCCTATCATATTAACTTTAGGGGTCATTTTAATTGGTCTCTTCCCTAATTGGATAAATGACCGCTTAATTACTTTTGCAGCAACTGCGGTAAGTAATGATATGAATTATGAAACAATCAAATTTTGGCATGGTTTCTCAACTCCCCTTGTGATGTCTTTAGTTGTAGTTGGGCTTGGATCCTTCTTATACATTTTCAAAGCTAAATGGGAAGGCATCTATAAAGCCTTACCTGGTAAATTAAGTTTCAACCGGGTCTACGATTGGTTAGTGAAAAAGTTATATGACTATCCTTTAGCCATTAATAAGGTTCATATGACAGGATCAGTAAGAAATTACATGGCAATTATACTCGCCGCACTTTCTCTAATTTCATTCCTATTTATGTTTATGACAGGCGGCTTTACATTTAGTACTAATGATTTAGCTAATATTACCGCTTTAGAAATTACCATTATTATAATGATTATTGCTGCTGCTATTGGTACTTTATTTATGAATCACAAAGTATCAGCAATCTTAGTTCTTGGTATTGTAGGCTACGGTGTTGCGATGCTATTCGTTTTATACCGAGCACCAGACCTAGCACTTACACAATTAGTAATTGAAACGGTTACTGTTGTATTATTCTTACTTGCTTTCTACCATTTACCACGATTGGAAAAAAGAACAGAAAGCTTTGCTACAAAATTTGTTAATTTAGTAATAGCTATCGCCTTTGGTGGATTAATGACAATGGTTGGAATTTCCGCCCATAGTACGGAATGGTTTGATAAGATATCAGATTACTTTATTGAGACCTCCTTATCCATTGCTGGAGGAAGAAACGTAGTAAACGTCATCTTGGTCGATATGAGAGGTATTGATACCTTATTTGAAATTACCGTTTTAGGAATAGCTGGATTAGCTGTATTCAGCCTCATTAAATTGCGTAAAAGTAAGGGGGCGAAATAATTGGAAATTATCATTTGTATATTAGCTGGTATTTTATTTGCTGTAGGTGTTTATAACATTTTACAAAAACAATTACTTCGTGTTGTTATTGGAACTGGATTGATTTCCCATGCAGGTCACTTATTTATTCTAACCATGGGTAAACTTAAACGAGGTGCTCCACCGGTACTTACTGAAGGAATTACCGAGTATACAGATCCTTTACCACAGGCATTAATTTTAACTTCTATTGTAATTAGCTTTGGTGTAACGAGTGTTGTTTTAGTTCTTGCTTATCGGACAGCAACAGAAAACAAAACAGACAATATGGAACAATTAAGGGGTAACAATTATGAGTAATTTAGTAATATTTCCAATTCTAATACCTTTACTTGCGGGAATTATTTTAGCCTTTACGAATAAGCACACTGCTTTATCAAGGTTTTTAACAAAACTATTTTCAGTTATTTCTTTGGGTGTTTCAGGCTACCTATTATGGCTAGTATTTACTGAGGGTACTATCATTTTAGAAACAGGTAGTTGGGCAGCCCCTTATGGAATAATTTTTGTTGCAGATTCTTTAGCGGTAACTATAGTTTTAATTACCAATATCGTAGCGACTGCAGCAGCATTCTATGCCCCCTATTCTTTGAGTGAAAAGAAGGAAAAACATTATTTTTATGCTTTCTTTTTCTTTTTAATTTCTGGAGTATCTGGAGCATTTCTAACAGGTGATTTATTTAACCTGTTTGTATTCTTTGAAGTTCTCTTAATGGCTTCCTACGCCTTGATTGTATTGGGTGGAGATCGAAAACAATTAAGAGAATCTTTAAAGTATGTATTAATTAACTTGTTTTCTTCAGTTATATTTGTAACAACAGTAGCCTTTTTATATTCCGTAGTAGGTACTGTCAACATGGCTCAGATTGCCGAAAGGGTTCAAGAAGTAGAACAACAAGGAATATTAACGACAATAGCTATTATATTATTCTTTGTTTTTGCTACAAAGGCTGCTCTGTTCCCTCTTTATTATTGGATGCCTAATTCCTATACTGTGCCAAATCCAGTCGTATCTGCACTATTTGGTGCCTTATTAACAAAAGTAGGTTTGTATTCAATTTTAAGAAGCTTTTCCTTAATGTTTACCTTTGAAAATACATATACATCTACCTTGTTCCTGTGGATTGCTGGACTCTCACTGATATTCGGAGTTATTGGTGCTTTATCAACTAATAATATTAAATTAATTATTGCTTATAATGTCATTCCAGCTATTGGTTTTATGCTTCTCGGAATTGCTGTTTTTAATCAAGATGCACTAAGTGGAACAGTTTATTATTTAATGCACGATATGGTGATTAAGGCTGCACTGTTCATGATTGTTGGTATAGTCGCCTATGTCGCAGGAACTTCTGATTTAAGAAATATGGGTGGACTGATTCATAAATATCCCTTCTTAGGCTGGATGTTATTTATCGCTGCC
>Ga0079226_10002892_pt1 | contig 13229 bp, 8 predicted proteins | sample Poulit2014_FD_76345 | JGI IMG/M metagenome (GOLD analysis project Ga0079226, IMG submission 76345) | Agricultural soil microbial communities from Georgia to study Nitrogen management - Poultry litter 2014 | ecosystem: Environmental > Terrestrial > Soil > Agricultural land | place: USA: Georgia... | reverse complement strand
GCAGGAAAGAGGTCGCGCGGTCCACTAATCGAAAGTTCGCCATAATAAAAATATACTTGCCGTTTTTAGTTGCTGGTTAAACCTACTAAATTATATCCGGAAAGTCCGACAGACTCCTAGAGCAGGCAAACCGCTCCATAACTATGGCTATGGAGGCAAACTGCGCTAACGTAGCTTCGGCTACGTAGGCTGTATGTCGACGCCCCTTCTAAATACTTGTGAGAGGTTTATGAGTAGTATTTCAACAATGCCACTTGTAATCATATATTTATAGTTATATTATAACTAATATTTAAATTATTCATGTGATGATATATAAATTTAATTTTTATTAAAGCAAAGTTTCAAAATCCCAAATCTTATCGTTCCCAGCGATAACTGCTCCCGGCTTCGGCTGACAGACCAAAGGATCTTTTTGAGACAAATTATAGCCTTTATAGAGATCCTTCCTCCGCCCGCCGGCGTGCAGGATAACAATCCAGTTTTGCAAAGATCTCTAAAGCATATTCTAATATCCTCCCTCATTACACTCACTTAGACCCTTAAACGCCGTACGAACACTTTATAGCGCTAAAAGTTACAGCCAAGTAACGAATTAGGCGGTTTAGTATCTAAGTATTCAAAATTTCTCTTTGATACCTGACCATCACTCCCAGGCTTCTTTTTTTTCTTCAAAATCAGTAAAAGCTTTTTTAAGCCCCAACAGTACTTCGGCAGAGGTTTCAAAAAGAGCTTTTGCCTGAGGGTCATTCACTCTGCCGATATCTTGGCGTAAATGATCCCCAGATTTTGGAGTTCACTTTTAATATTTGGGGTATGTGCCCTTGGGTCTGATGTTTCTAGGTTTTCCATCCTTATTTCACCTTACATTTTATTCGTTGTCTATTTAAATGATTGTACCTGAACCGTAATGACTGTTTTATCTATTTGAAGAAAATATCTCATGAAGTACTGCACCCGCCATCACACTAAGACCAGCCGCGGCGGCCCAGCCTAACCAATGATGCGTAGCAGCCCATAGTTTAGGACTGAAATCCCAGGCCATTGCATCGAAATCGCCATGAGCCCCGTGATCGCCGGGGATAGGCTCCCACAAGTTATTTTTCCGGTCAGGATCTTCGGATTCATCCGTTTGCTGTCCATTGTAACCAGTTTTGGCCATATAATGATCCAGCCATCCCGGTAGCACCTTGTTGCCTAAAATAGTTTTAACCGTAGGATAGCCCACAAAAACTTCTCGTTCATCATTCTTATTTACTGCTACATTAAAAATAGCTTTTGCAGCCACCTCAGGCTCAAAAATACGGCCCATCGGTTTCGGTTTATTGGGCAGCCGCGACTTTACAAAGCCAAATTGAGTTGTATTCATAGCCGGAAGCTGCACCATACTCAGCTGAATATCACTCTCATCGTGGATCAGCTCAGCCCGCAGCGACTCAAAAAAGCCGTGAATCCCATGTTTAGCACCGCAATAGGCGCTTTGAAGCGGTATGCCTCGATATGCTAAAGCGGAGCCCACCATTATAATAGAACCCGAGTTTTGGGGAATCATCTTTTTCAAAGCTGCAAGTGCTCCATAAACCTGTCCCAGATAGGTTACTTCTGTTACCCGCTTAAATTCATCCGCTTCCATCTCTTTTATCGGCGAAAATACACTCACCATAGCATTATTTATCCACACATCGATGGTGCCAAATGTTTCTTCTATCTGATCAGTTGCCTCTTCGACCTGGATATTTTTACTAACATCCGTAGGTATAACGATGGCTTCGCCCCCTAAATCCTCAACCTCTCTTTGGACTGCTTTTAATCCTTCGTGTCCTCGTGCCATTAATGCTAACTTAGCACCATGCTCCGCAAATTCACGCGCAATACTGCGCCCCAACCCTGCCGATGCACCGGTCACTGCTACCACTTTATTGAACGTATTAGTTGTTTCCATAATGATGATTTTAATTGCTATAGGTATATAATTTGATGATTGACAGTACGTCCCCAATCATTCTGAATAAGCAATAGTACTTAGCAGCGCATTTTCAGATTGCCGCGAATCTAAGCGTGTATGCTGTACCACAACCGGCACATTCGATTTTAAAATACTTGAAAAAGCCGTTTCTCTTGGAACCTTTTGAGGATCTGTTAAATTATTGAACCGAATATGCTTCGTCCGCTTGGCCGGTACCTCGAATTTATAAGGTCCAACCGATTCGCGATCAGCAAAATAGATAAAGATACGTATGAGGGCTTCAGCATTCCCGCCATTCAAGATACATACCACCTCGTGGCTGGTAAGCTGAGGCTCTTTTCCATTGCTCCATCCGGGTATATAACCCTCTCCAATCGCCCATAACTTTTTTCCTATCTTAAAATCCATCGTATGAATGCTTATTATTATATGTTAATTTTCATTCGCCCGCTTCTTGTTCTTTATGTTCAGCACTTTTGTTGAGAGCCATTTGCAATACTTCTGCCAAGTGCAATCCTTTGCGATCTGTTAGTTGCTCTATCTGCTCGCGACAGCTGAAGCCATCAGCAATAATCAGCGTTTCTTCATCCGCATCGCGGACGGCCGGAAGCAGCACACGCTCACCGGCTTTAATCGAAACCTCATAATGCTCTCCTTTTTCATAACCAAAATAGCCTGCCATACCGCAGCAGCCCGAATCCAGCGTGTCAAAATCCAGCTGCATTTTTTCCAGCAGCTGCTGCTCGGCATCCAGCTTCATGATAGCATCATGGTGACAGTGCCCGTGCAGCAGGGCCTTGCGATTCAGCTTGGGTATTTCGTATGATTCCGTTTCATTCAGCAAAAACTCGGCCAGCGTGAACGTCTGCTTCTTCAAGCGTTTGGCATCTTCGTCATTGGGCATCAGGTTGCACAGCTCATCCCTGAAGACGGCCACGCAGCTTGGCTCAACGCCCACGACCGGAGTTCCGGCATGGATATCGTCCCGCAGCGCATCCAGAATTTGCTGTAAAAGGTCTTTTGCTTTGTCGAGAAAGCCCGGATCATAAAGCGGACGCCCGCAGCAGAGCGTCTGGCCGGGTATCTTCACTTTATAACCCGCTTCTTCAAGCACATTGGCTGCGGCAATCAGCGTTTTGGGTTTGAAAAAGTTGCTGAACGTATCGGGCCATAATATTACTTCATCTCTGGTATTTTCCGCCGAGCCATTGTGGTTTTGGCTGAACCATTTTTTGAATGTTTGTTTCGTAAACTCAGGCATGTCACGCTGAGGAGCAATCCCGCCAATAGCTTTGGCGATGCTGCTCAATCCCGTAGCATGGGTGATAAAGTTTGCCACACCGGGCATCCAGGAAGCAAATCGGGACCACCAGTAGATCAGGCCGAAAGCATAAGCCGAGCGGGGACGCATATTTTCCTCATAATAGTGGGATAAAAACTCAGCTTTATAAGTGGCCATATCCACATTAACCGGGCAGTCGCCCTTGCAACCTTTGCAGGCCAGACACAAATCCAGGGCCTCTTTGACCGATTCGTCATTCCATCCTTCTTTTACGATATCGCCCTGCAGCATCTCAAAGAGCATGCGCGAGCGTCCCCGGGTGGAGTCTTTTTCTTCGCGCGTAACCATATAACTGGGACACATCGTGCCGCCTTCATGCCGGCGGCAGTTACCAACCCCTACGCACCGCAGCGCTGCCCGGGAGAAACTTCCGTTGTCATCCGGGAATTTAAAGTGTGTTTCCGGTTCAGCCGGTTCATAATCGCTTCCCAATCGTAGATTTTCTACCCGACTGTAGGGTTCCACTATTTTACCCGGATTCATCTTTCCTTCGGGATCCCAGATGGTTTTAAACTCCCGGAACGCATGGAGCAGGTCTTCGCTGTACATTTTTTGGAGTAAGTCAGCCCTTGCCTGCCCGTCGCCATGTTCTCCGGTCAGGGATCCGCCATATTTTACGACCAAATCAGCCGCGTCATTGGTAAACTGCTCAAAATGATTGACGCCCTTTTTTGTCTCCAAATCAAAGGTGATGCGACAGTGAATACAACCCTGACCGTAGTGACCATAAAGTGCAGCATCATAATTGTATTTGTCGAGCAGCGAACGAAACTCCTGCAGATAATCGCCCACATCATCGGGATTTACGGCCGCATCTTCCCAGCCTGTCCAGGTATCGGGTATATTCGGCACAAAAGCAGTCGCGCCCAGGCCCGATTCCCGGATTCCCCAAATAAGTTCTTCCTGGTGTTTATCATCAAACAATTTGATATTCGGCGGGTTATCATTATCTTCAAGCTCCTCTTTTAGTTTATTGGCCTTCTCATCGGCCTCATCCTTATCCTGCCCGCCAAACTCAACCAGCAGCCATCTGCTGCCCTCGGGCAGCAGGCTGAGATCATCGACATTAAGCCCGGTCTCTCTCATATAGCTGATCAGCTTTTCGTCAATGCCTTCAAAGCCTGTAGGCTGGTGTTCTTTAATTTGCGTAACATGCTGGCCAGCGCTGTATATATCCTCATAACCCAGCACCAGCAGCGAGCGCGCCGGCGGCTCCTCCAGCAGCTTCATTGTGGCCTCCAGGATTGTAACGCAGGTTCCCTCCGATCCGACCAGGGCGCGGGCTACGTTGAACCCATTTTCGGGCAACAGTTCATCCAGATTGTAGCCGGAAACGCGTCGGGGTATATCCGGAAATTCTTCTCTTATCTCGTCGGCGTATTTATCGCGCAAGTCGCGCAGATTTTCGTATATCTCTCCCTTACGTCCGCCTTCCTGAATGATTTGCTCCAGCTTTTCTTCCGAAGTAGGCCCAACCTCCATTTTTAACCCGTCGTAGGTCAAAACGGTGAGCGACTCCGTATTATCGGAAGTGCGCGGACCGTAACCCTCGTTGACGGACATCAGTGAGTGGATACCGCAAGAGTTATTGCCTAACATTCCGCCAATCGCACAATGACTGTGGGTAGCCGGATCGGGGCCGTAAGTCAGATCAGCCTGCTCTTTCGTATAGCCGCGCATTTTATCCAGCACGGTGCCGGCCTGCACGCTCACGAGGCGATTATTCTCATCTAAATCCAGGATTTTATTGTAATATTTGGTCATATCCATCACCACGGCCTCATTGCAGCACTGCCCGGCCAGGCTGGTCCCTCCGCCGCGCGGCAGCAGCGGAATTTCGTATTTGTTGCACAGTCGCACCGTTTCCGTAATATCATTTTCATTTTTGGGAAGTACCACACCAATAGGCTCCTGGCGGTAATTGGAAGCATCGGTGGCGTAGAGCGCGCAGTCGCCGTCGCTAAAGCGGACTTCGCCGCTAATGCTGGTTTTTAGTTCACTTACAAGTGTTGGTACAGGTATGTCATCGGTAGATTTGGTTTTAGTTTCTGCTGGCATGACGGAATGTTTTTTTAATGACGGTAATGATTAAACTTCGCATTATTCGCATTAACTAAATACACAATAACCTGCGAACTGGAGCAGGATTGTAATTTATTCCACAAAATTGGTGCAAGTTTGTGACCTGTATCTTCCGGCTTCTCAATTGCGAGGCTACTAATTTCTTTGTTGTTAAGGGACGATGAACTTTTACTTCTGGGTCCAGTCGCCAGCCACAAGGTTCACAGTTAAGGTATGGAAGCACTTTAATACGTTAAATCTTGAACTCCTCGGCATCCTCTTTTTTAAATTCCAATCCAAATCCCGGACGAGACAAGTCGGGATATACGATGCCATATTCCGGTGTTTGAACACCATCAAAAAGCATATTTTCGATGCGCACATGATCGTAGAAATACTCTGCATGCCGGAAATTGCTTACACACGGTCCTACATGCAGATGCAGAGCCGGTGCGCAGTGGGCTGACAGGTGCACCTGATATTTTTCACAAATACTGGCAACATTTAAAAAGCCTGTCACGCCCCCGCAACGGGTTATATCCCCCTGCAAGACGTCTACTGCTTTGGCATCAAGCATATTTTTAAAATTAAAGAAGTTATTTCCGTACTCTCCGGCAGCAACCTCTATTGATTCGGGTACTTCTTCCTTAACGATATGCAATCCGTCCAAATTATTAGAAGGTACCGGCTCTTCGACCCAACTAACTCCTTGTTCCGCAAACAAGTGGGCTTTGTTAATCGCTTGTACTGTATCATAAGCACCATTGACATCTACAAATAATTTAGGATCCTCACCGATAGCTTTCCGGGCGGCTTCTACTCTTTTAAGATCCTTATCGGGTTCGCGACCTACTTTCATTTTCACCTGAGTGATACCATCGTCAACCCATCCGGCTAACTGCTTTTGTAACTTTTTAACCGTATAAGAAGTAAAGGCTCCGCTTCCATAGACCGGCATTCCGTCCCGTTGTTGTCCAATTAGTTCAATAAGCGGTAGTTTCAAAACTTTAGCCTTCAGATCCCATAACGCACAATCGACGGCTGAAAGAGCCATATAGGCCAAACCGCTTTTCCCCTGGTTGCGAATATTGCGAAGCATAGCCCGCCTGATGGATAGAATATCCAGACAGTCCATCCCATTAATCAGATCTTTTAATACCGTATTTATAATGATCGCTGCAGACTGGTGCGCATAGGTATAGCCTATGCCTGTTTTATTGCCTCCGTCAATGGTAACCAGCACCATTGTTGTGCTATCCCACCGCAAAGTTCCATCTGATTCAGGAGAGTCGGTAGGTATTCTATATGCCGAAACTTCAAGATCGCGGATAGCTACTTTTTCGTCTATATGTTTTACTGTTTCCATTATGTATTATTTAAGAAGTGATACCTTCCAGTGCATCTTTAAACGTTTGCTTAATAATTCCTGCTTCTTCAGGGTCTCCTTTCAGTAGCGTTTGAGTATATTTCTGGGCTTGCTCAATATTTATATGGGGCGGAAGTGGCGGCACATCAGGATCGGTTTTTACGTCCAGTACCGTCGGGCGGTCGGCATTGAGTGCTTTATCCCATGCCTTAGATATATTTTCAGGTTTATCTACCTCTATCCCCTGCAAACCTAACATATCGGCATATTCTGCATAATGAAATGTGGGCACTTCTTGGCTGCCTCCGAATTTTGGATCTCCCGCCATTACCCGCTGTTCCCACGTTACCTGATTGAGATCGTTGTTATTCAGCACCAAAATAATAAGGGTAGGATTATCCCACTGTTCCCAATATTTAGAAATGGTGATAAGTCCATTATTTCCCTGCATTTGCATGGCTCCGTCGCCTACCATTGCGATCGACGGCCGATTGGGATAAGCAAATTTTGCAGCAATAGCATAAGGCACACCGGGACACATAGTGGCCAGGTTCCCTGAAAGCGAGGCCATCATACTTTCCTTAACTTTCAAATCTCGGGCAAACCAGTTTGCAGACGAACCGGAATCAGAGGTTAGAATCACATTTTCAGGCAACTTCGGAGACAGCTCCCAAAAAACCCGTTGTGGATTGATCGGGTTGGCCTCATTCATAGCCCGCGACTCCATGACCTTCCACCAATCTTCAATATCTTCTTCAAGCTTTTTTTTCCAAGTGCGATCTTCTTTATATTTTACAAATGGCAACAGCGCTTCCAGGGTTAATTTACTATCTCCCTGCAAATTCACTTCATTAGGATAACGCACGCTCAACATCTTCCCATCAATATCTATTTGTATGCCCCTGGCCTGTCCTTCTTTGGGCAAAAATTCAGAATACGGAAAGCTGGTGCCTACCATCAGCAACGTATCACATTCGTTCATTAACTCCCAGCTGGGCTTCGTACCCAACAAACCAATAGCTCCTGTTACATAAGGCAAGTCATCATCTAACACTGCTTTCCCCAATAAGGCTTTAGCTACACCTGCGCCTGTTTTTTCAGCTATGCTTTTAACCTCATCTGCGGCATTTTTGGCACCTGAGCCAATTAGCATAGCTACGCGCTCCCCATCATTTAGTATATCAGCTGCCTTCTTAAGCTCATCGTCATCTGGTACGATATTCGTTGAAGAATGCCCAATACCACTATGCACTGAACCATGAGAACGGGGCGGAGTTTCAATAGCATCCAGTTCCTGAACATCATTAGGAATAATAATACAGGTAACGGTTCTGTAGTTTTTTGCGATACGTATAGAACGATCTACTAATTGACGTAACTGAGTGGGGTCTGAAACCATATGCACATATTCATGGGCAACATCTTTATAGAGCGAAATGAGATCTATCTCCTGTTGATAATCACCTCCCAATGACATCCGAGCCTGCTGTCCTACAATAGCTACTACCGACTGATGATCCATCTTGGCGTCATACAAACCGTTCAGCAAATGCACTGCTCCGGGACCCGATGTAGCCAGGCATACGCCTACTTCTCCCGTAAATTTGGAATGAGCACAAGCCATAAATGCAGCATTCTCCTCATGCCGAACCTGCACAAAATCCATTTTTTCTTGGGCACGGTCTAAAGCCCCTTGAATAGCATTTATGCCATCACCCGGAAAGCCATAAATACGGTTAATGTCCCAATCTAAAATGCGCTCAATCAAAAAATCACTTACTTTTTTGGTCATAATATTATTTGAAATATTTAGTTTATATATGGATTATAATTTTTACCGGCTGAAGCTTCTGGAATAGTTTGTTGCGAGACGCTGGGAAACCCTTTACTGCTCTTTTCCCTACCATAGATTATAAGAATCATTTACCTCAGAGCCTTCAAAGCTTCTTTTAGGCTTTTTATTTTCCGCAAATTGAGAGGATGATAACTGGTTTAAGCTTTCATTACGTATCTCAGTCATCCACTTAGGATCTCCCTCAGTCATACCTTCTTCAGCACTATAAAATTTATTTAATTGGTAATACAAAAGATCCATTTTCCCATTTAACTCTTCCACATTACTAGGTTTTAAATTTATTTTCAGATCATTATGGAATACCGATATTTTGCCTCCAACTCCTCTTCATCACTTAAAAGGGATTTATAAGGAAGTATTTAAAAGACCTTTTTTATTATAAAAGAAATATCTCCACTCAGTCATTTTTAATCTAATTAGGTGCATTCAAAAACTAAATAATAACTATTCTTATAATGGTGTAATAATTTATATGACATTCGGTTAGCTAAATCAATTATTATTTTTCTCGAACTATAAAATCACAATTATTTTAGGTAGAATACTTCTTGAAAGGAATAGCCTTTACAACCATCAAAATAATAATAAGGGCAAATACTGGCCGTTGGATGGCACCGTTTCAATACCCGTCGAGAGGAGAATTCAACAGAATATCTACCGATAAAAAAGTTTTCCCCATCTCCACACCCGGAGAGGATTTCCGAATGGTTCATTATGCATTCAAAGAATCTATTTATGTAGCTTAACCCTAACCGAATAACGCATTTATAATTGTTTATTCAGATTACTTGTTTTGATATTATACATTAGATAAAGTGGGCACTTACCCGATCAGTCCAGAACAATAATACAACACTGACAGACGGTCCGAGTTACAAGTTATCTCAGACTATCGTTAAGTAATATTATGGGAAATTTTATACGAAAAGATTGGAAAGAGATTGCTCGTATCGCTAAAAAATCTATAACAAGCAAATCTGGACAGGCACTCAGCTGGAGCTTGGAAATAAGCCTGTTATTTAGCCTTTATATTTTCCAAACAGGAACAAATGCCGTATTTGTAGCCATCAATACAGCATACGACCAATCCAATAAAATAGGTTTTAAAAAAATTGCAATCCTATAGCTTTTTACTGTCGGAGGTATTCTCACTGGTATTATAAGCCTTGCAGCCACTACTTTTTCCCTGCCTTGATTCCAAATATCGGATTATATTCTTTCATGCAGCATATTTTTGTTTGGCTGCGGTGGTTCTTAATAATGCAATAATAATTTGGGAGGTTACTTATAAGATAGTTCCCGCACAGCCCAATATTGAGTTTAGCAGGATAGCCCGGGAACTGTTAATTCGGTATTGCTTTGGATAACAGCCTCGATTCTCTTTGCTATTTATATAAATGACTTTGCCAATTATAGTATGGTTTACGGAAGTTTGGCTACGGTCGCCATACCCATGATATCGTTCTTTATAACGGTCTTTATCATCTTATTGGGTGCTGAAGTAAATGCAGCAATTAGAAAACGACTGGATAGTATTAGAGGTAAAATTTATTCCCATCTTTCAAATAGAAACTCATAAAGTCATAATAATTATGATAAAAGCTTTTAATATTTTATTACGTGTTTAATGCTACAAATTTTTAACGTTATTGTTCGGAAGGAATTTTCTGAACCCTTTTATATATGTCATCTTAGATCCCAAGGGTATATGGGAAAGGCGAAAATTCGGAATCTATACAGACTTAAGACGTCAAAAGGGAGATCCTGAATCAGGTTCTTGATCTCGGTTTAATAGCTTCTGCCTTACTTATATTCCAAATTAAGGTCTGAAATGACAAATAGGATGGGTTTTAAAAGTCTCTAATACCCAAAGAGACAAAAAACCAAATAGGGAGACGGAGATTACGAATTTTAATCTTATATGTACTAAGTATGGGACAAGCAAATAACGCTCACGGTGCACCGGGAATAGATCCCAAATGGACCTCAAGCTCTAAATCGGGAATAGGGAGATCTCTCAATCCCGGATCTGATGTAGCATTTACTATAAGCCACGGTATACTTAATGAAGTGTATTACCCGCGAGAGGATAATGCATGTATACGAGACATGGGCTTCATTATAACAGATGGAGAAGATTTATTTTGCGAAGAAAAACGAGACTTAGATCATTCCCTTAAATGGATAAAAACCGGCGTGCCGGGCTATCAGGTTAAGAATTCGTCTGCTAACACAGATTTTAAAATCTCCAAAATTTTCATAACCGACCCATATCGAAATACGGTTCTTCAAAAGACTTCTTTTAAAACCGAAGCAGAAAATAATCCATATCACTTATATACGCTGCTGGCTCCCCACCTCAATAATGAAGGAACCAACAATACAGGCTGGATAGGACAATACAAAGGCGTTCCCATGCTGTTTGCACGAAATGGGGACAATACTTTGGCCCTTGCCTGTTCATCAGGCTGGCTAAAGAGGTCTGCTGGTTATGTAGGTGCTTCCGACGGCTGGACTGACCTAAAAAATCATAAAGAAATGGCATGGGAATATGAACAGGCCTCCGACGGGAATGTGGCCCTAACGGGAAAGATTAACCTCTCCAGCCAATCTGAGTTTGTATTAGCTTTAAGTTTTGGCCAAACACAAGAAGTAGCGGCTAACCATGCGCGGGCAAGCCTTTTGGAAGGTTTTGAATCAGCCAAAAATACCTATATAAACGAATGGCAAAGCTGGCAAGATTCTCTACACGATGTAAAGAGAGAAAATTTTAGATCCAGTGCCGCAGTAATGCGTATGTTAGAGTCTAAAAAATTTCCAGGCGGTCTTATTGCCAGCCTTTCTATCCCCTGGGGAGAAATTAAAGGCGCTTCGGACAAAGGTGGGTACCATTTAGTATGGCCACGGGATTTAGCAGAAAGTGCAGGTGGACTGCTGGCCCTCCAGACTCATAACGACGTATTACGCATCGTAAATTATTTAATGTCTACTCAAAATGACAATGGAAGTTGGCCTCAGAATATGTGGCTGGATGGAAGCCCTAATTGGAATGCAGTCCAGATGGATGAAATAGCCCTTCCCATATTAAAAATACATGAAGCATTTGAGCTTGGCGCCATTAATGAAAATCGTATGGACAGGTACTGGCCACAGGTCAAAAAGGCAATTTCTTTTTTAGTGAGAAACGGCCCCTATACTCCCCAAGACCGATGGGAGGAGCAACAGGGTTATACGCCTTTTACAATGGCTACCGAAATAGCCGGATTGCTTGCCGGGGCCGAGCTTGCAGAAATAAATAATGAAAAAGACTTAGCAAAATACTGTCGCGAAACAGCAGACTCTTGGAATGACCAGGTCGAAACTAAAACCTATGTTACCGATACACCGCTGGCAAAAAAATACAATGTGGAAGGCTATTATATACGCATCAACCCATTTAACGATCTACCGGCTTCAGAGCTGGAGGGCAGAACCATAGACCTACAAAATCATACTGATGGAAATGGAGAAATAAAAGTAACTAAGCTCGTTAGCGTGGATGCCTTAGCATTGGTCCGTTTTGGGCTGCGGGCTGCTGATGACCACAAAATACGAAACACAATCAAAGTAATTGATGAAATTTTAAAAGTTGATACTCCCAATGGACCCTGTTGGCATCGATACAATAACGATGGATATGGTGAACACGAGAATGGCGACCCTTATGATGGAACCGGCGTAGGTCGTGCCTGGCCTTTACTTACAGGTGAACGAGGGCATTACGAAATTGCTGCCGGGAATGTTGATAAAGCAAAGAAGCTGCTTGAAGCGATGGAAAACTTCGCTAATCATGGGCTGTTGTCTGAACAAATATGGGATACAGACAATATCCCCGAAAAAGAGCTTTATTGTGGAGAGCATACCGGTTCTGTTATGCCACTTACTTGGGCTCATGCAGAATATATTAAACTATGTTCCTCTATTGATGAGAATAGGATTTTTGATATGCCTCCCTTTACAAAGGAACGCTATATAAGGAATGAGAGGAGCTGTGATTATGATATATGGCGATTTGAAAACCAGCTCAATAGCCTAAATTCTAATAAAAGTGTACGTATTGAGGTTATGGCTAAAGCCCGTGTAATATGGACTATCGATGATTGGAAAAGCAAAAATTCCTCAGCCACCAAAGACACAGGCATAGGAACTCATGTTGCTGATATTAAATTTAACGGTAATAAAACGGATAAGGTGGAATTTACCTTCCGCTGGAAGGATACGGATGAGTGGGAGGGCGAAAATTTCTCGATTAAAGTAGATTAAGTTGTCCTTTGAGGTATTCATGAGAATCACCGAAGTACAGCCTACGTAGCCGAAGTTACATTTTCGTAGTTGACCTTCATAGGGTTAGCGACGTGGCGGTTTGCGTGCTTTAAGAAACGTTAGTACAGCAGAGGGAAGGCAAAACATAGTATTTTAAAGCATTTTTATATTAATTCCCCCCTTCGCTCCCAAGTAACCTCATTTTTTAGGATATCTGCGGTTAAACAGAGCTATTTAGCTTTAGTCCACTTATTCAGTTGAGCACTTTTGGAGGAGATAGATTAGCATTATATCCCGTTTGGATCGTGTTCCTTAGCTCTTCTTTTTCTAATTCTGG
>Ga0079226_10002891_pt1 | contig 13229 bp, 12 predicted proteins | sample Poulit2014_FD_76345 | JGI IMG/M metagenome (GOLD analysis project Ga0079226, IMG submission 76345) | Agricultural soil microbial communities from Georgia to study Nitrogen management - Poultry litter 2014 | ecosystem: Environmental > Terrestrial > Soil > Agricultural land | place: USA: Georgia... | reverse complement strand
TACCAAAACCAGCTACTTCCATACAATATGTAATTAAGAATGATTAAACGAAATTATATATTGTATGTAAGTGGCGAAAAATACGTATTATAAAATTCACTTACTGTACAAAAGTAAGTGTTTTTCGTTTATAATGGATAGAGAGGGAGAGTGTACGATGTCAAAAAAACTTGTAATGATTGATGGTAACAGTTTGTTATTTAGAGCTTATTATGCATTGCCATTGTTACATAATGATTCAGGCGTTTTTACAAATGCTGTTTATGGCTTTACAAACATTTTATTAAATATTTTAGAAGAGGAAAAACCGACCCATATGTTAGTTGCATTTGATGCAGGTAAGACTACTTTTAGGCATTCATCATATAAAGAATATAAAGGTGGCAGACAAAAGACCCCGCCTGAACTATCTGAACAATTCCCATTAACAAGAGAATTATTAAAAGCATTTAATATACCGCAATATGAATTAGATATGTATGAAGCAGATGACATTATTGGAACGCTTGCTTTAGAAGGGGATAAAAAAGACTGGGATGTAAAAGTAATCTCTGGAGATCAAGATTTACTTCAGTTAGTATCTGATCATGTAACAGTCGATTTGACTAAAAAAGGGGTTAGTGAAGTCGTTTCTTATACTCCAAATTCGATGTATGAAGAAATGGGATTAACGCCTGAACAAATTATTGATTTAAAGGCATTAATGGGTGATAGTTCTGATAATATTCCAGGCGTCCCTGGTGTAGGAGTTAAAAGAGCAACTGACCTATTAAAAAAATATAAAACACTTGATAATGTTTATAGCAATTTAGATGAAATCACAGCTAAAAAGTTAAATGAAAACTTAACTAATTACAAAGATGATGCTTATTTAAGTTATGATTTAGCAACAATTAAGCGTGATAGTCCTATTGAAATATCACTTGAAGATTTAAATTACTCAGGATATAAAGATGAAGATGTCATAAAACTATTTCAAACATTAGAATTTCGTTCATTAATTGAACGAATGGGCGGGGAACAAAAAGTTGAAGAAGAAGTTAACGTTCCGTTTGAAATAATTGAAGAGGTTTCAAAAGATATGTTAGTGAGCGGGTCGATTTTAAATGTCGAAATGATTGATGAAAATTATCATGAAGCAAAAATTCAAGCAATTAGTTTAGTTAACAAAACAGGCAATTATGTGATTCATACTGATGATGCATTAAATTCACAGTTATTTGTTAATTGGTTAGAAGATGAAACTGAAGAAAAGTCTATTTTTGATGTTAAGGCAACGACTGTAGCTTTATTAAATCATGATATTCAGCTAAAAGGAGTTAATTTTGATTTGTTATTAGCTGCTTATGTGATAGATCCTGCACAAAAGAATGAAGATATACCTTCTATTGCCAGACGCTTAGGCCATCGCTATGTCGAAATGGATGAAGAAATCTATGGAAAAGGTGCTAAACGTCATACCCCAGAATTCGAAATAATTGCTGGACATGTTGCCAAGCAAGGACATGCTTTATTTGAATTAAAAGATGAATTGATTGAAGGCCTGAAAGACAATGAACAATACGACTTATTTATGAATTTGGAACTTCCACTTGCTCAAGTTTTAGCTGAGATGGAACATCAAGGAATCAAAGTCGACGTCGAGAAGCTTAAGGAAATGGATATTGAAATTAATGGGCGAATAGAAGTCATTGAAAAACGGATTCATGAATTAGCAGGCGAAGATTTTAATGTTAACTCTCCTAAACAGTTATCTGTTATTTTATTTGAAAAATTAGAACTCCCTGTGATTAAGAAAACAAAAACAGGCTATTCAACTGCAGCAGACGTGTTAGACAAGCTTGAAAAAGAACATGAAATCATCCCTGAAATTTTGATGTATCGTCAACTGAAAAAACTTCATTCAACTTATATTGAAGGACTGCTAAAAGTTGTTTATAAAGATACACATAAAATTCATACGCGCTTTAACCAAGCACTTACTCAAACCGGTCGTTTAAGCTCAACTGAACCGAATATGCAGAATATTCCTGTCCGTTTAGAAGAAGGGCGTAAAATTAGGCAAGCATTTATCCCGACAGAAGATGATTGGGTAATCTTTGCTTCCGATTATTCACAAATTGAGTTACGCGTACTTGCTCATATTTCAGGTGATGAAAAATTAAGTGAAGCATTTAGAGAAGATAAAGATATTCATACACAAACTGCGATGGATGTTTTCCATGTTAATAGAGATGAAGTTGATGGCAATATGAGAAGGCAAGCAAAAGCAGTTAATTTTGGAATTATCTATGGAATTAGTGATTATGGTTTATCACAGAATTTAGGGATTTCACGTAAAGAAGCACAAGAATTTATTGATAAATACTTATCAATTTATCCAAAAGTTAAAGAATATATGGAGACAATCGTAAAAGAAGCAAAACATAAAGGGTTTGTGACGACAATAATGAATCGTCGTCGTTATTTACCAGATATCACAAGTCGTAACTTCAACCAAAGAAACTTTGCTGAAAGAACTGCAATGAATACACCAATTCAAGGTAGTGCAGCAGATATTATTAAAAAAGCAATGATTGACTTACAAAAAGAATTAAAGATAAGAAATTTCAAAGCAAATTTATTACTCCAAGTGCATGATGAGTTGATTTTAGAAGTTCCTAAAGATGAACTAGATGCGATTATAAAGCTTGTACCTGAAGTAATGGAGAATACAGTCCAACTCGATGTACCATTGAAAGTAGATTACTCATATGGTGCAAGCTGGTTCGATGCAAAATAATAAGTAGGAGTTTTGATAAATGCCTGAATTACCTGAAGTTGAAACAATTAGAAGGACTTTAAAAGAACTTGTTTTGAATAAAAAAATAACTGATATTGAGGTTTTCTGGGGCAAGATTATTAAACATCCAGATGATATCGAACATTTTAAACAGATTATAATTGGCCAAACTATTCGTGACGTTAAAAGGAAAGGTAAATTCCTTATTTTTGAGTTAGATACCGAAATGCTTGTTTCTCATTTACGAATGGAAGGAAAGTATTTTATTAATCAAAATGGCATGGAACGTGACAAACATACTCATGTGATTTTTAATTTTTCAGACGGTAGCTCACTTAATTATAATGACGTTCGTAAATTTGGTACGATGCATGTTTTTTCGAAAGAAAATTATTTAAAAGTAAAACCATTAAATCAATTAGGTCCAGATCCGTTTGAAGATGATTTTTCTATTGATTACTTAAAAGAAAAGTTATCTAAAACAACTAGATATATAAAAGCTGCATTACTAGATCAAACGATTATTGCTGGCTTAGGAAATATATATGTTGATGAAGTTTTATTCAAAGCAAAAATTCATCCAGAAAAGCGAGCGAATACATTAACTGAAGAACAAATAGAACTTATCAGCAAGTATAGTTATGAGGTATTAAAAGCAGCAGTAAAACAAGGTGGCACGACAATAAGATCGTATGTGAATGGTGAAGGGGAAATGGGACTTTTTCAACAAGAGTTATATGTTTATGGACAAGAGAATGAAGTATGCAAGGTGTGTGGAGATACAATCGAAAAATTTAAATCATCAGGTCGAGGTACACATGTATGTTTGACTTGTCAGAAAAAGTAAGGAGCAGATAAATGAGTGTTGTAATAGGATTAACAGGGAGCATTGCGACAGGGAAGAGCACAATAGCAAAGATGTTTAAAGAATTAAATATTGATGTGATTGATGCTGATTTAATTGCTCGAGAAGTGGTTGAAGTGGATCAGCCTGCTTATTTAGAAATCATTCAGGAGTTTGGTGAAGAAATACTTTATGAAAATAAAGAGCTTAACCGAAAAGCATTAGGAAATATTGTGTTCAAAGATGGAGAGAAACGCAAAAAGTTAAATAGCATTATTCATCCAGCTATTCGAAAAGAAATGTTATCTCAAAGAGAAGCTTTAGTCAAACTAAAGCGTGAAGCGATTGTTATGGATATCCCACTTCTTTTTGAAAGTGGCTTAGAAGATTATGTAGATAAGATTCTTGTTGCCTATATAACTGAAACTACACAACTTGAACGATTAATTGCTCGAGATAAGTCAACCAAAGAAGAAGCTTTAAGCAGAATTAAATCTCAAATTAGTATCGAAGAAAAAAAGAAAAAAGCAGATGCTATTATTGATAATAATGGAACATGTGATGATTCATATAAACAATTATTAAATATACTAGAAAAATGGCATGTAAATATTAAATCAAAATAAATTTTGGAAACACAATTAGTGGGTTATTTTTGTCCTGGCGGGTGGCGCACCCTTTGCGTGCCAAAGGGTGCAGAGAAACAATTTTAATGAAAAAGAAGGCTTTTTTAATGTATTTTTCTACAGATGTGTTATACTAATTAAGAAGAAAAGCTAATAAGTATAACACATATTTATGGGAGGACTACAAATGAGCAGAACCCGAATTGCAATTAATGGATTTGGTCGTATTGGCCGAATGGTGTTTCGCCAGGCGATATTAGACAAAGATTTAGATGTGATAGCAATTAATGCAAGTTATCCAGAGGAAACATTAGCACATTTAATTAAGTATGATAGTGTGCATGGTATTTTTGAAAAAGAAATTAAAGTAATAGAAAATGGATTTGAAATAAATGGTGAAAAAATTCATCACGTCAATTCACGCAAACCTGAAGAACTCCCTTGGAAAGAATTAGGTATAGATGTCGTAATTGAAGCAACAGGTAAATTCAATAGTAAAGAAGGCGCAAGTCGCCATTTAAAAGCAGGAGCTAAGAAAGTTGTTGTTACTGCTCCAGGAAAAGGTGTAGATAAAACAATTGTTTTAGGAGTTAATGAAGAAGAATATGATGTTAAAACAGATGACGTTATTTCTAATGCTTCTTGTACAACAAATTGTTTAGCGCCAGTTGCAAAGGTTCTTGATGATCATTTTGGTGTTATTAATGGGTTAATGACAACTGTTCATTCTTATACAACTGATCAACCAAATTTAGATAATCCACATAGTGATTTGCGTAGAGCACGTGCATGTGCTCAATCAATAATCCCAACATCAACAGGAGCAGCAAAAGCTTTAGGTGAAGTTATGCCGCATTTAAATGGTAAACTACATGGTATGGCACTGCGAGTACCAACACCTAACGTCTCACTTGTTGATTTAGTAGTTGATTTAAAAGAAGATGTTACAGTAGAAGATATTAATAATGCGTTTAAACAAGAATCAGAAAACAAACTCGAAGGTATAGTGCGATATACTGAAGAACCATTGGTATCAGTTGACTTTACTACGACGACCCACTCAGCAATTATCGATGCACTTTCAACAATTGTAATTGATGATAATAAAGTAAAAGTACTTGCATGGTATGATAACGAATGGGGCTATTCAGCTCGTGTAGTTGACTTAGCACGTTATGTAGGAGCGTCGCTTCATACTTGAGAAAAAAATTAATAATAATATAATCCTAAAAGGTTACTATTGATAAAGTATTTTAAAGTCTAACTTTAAGGCTACTTTATCAAGTAGCCTTTTTTTAATTAGTGAAAAACGGTAAAACGTGATAAAATAGTGTAAAGAAAGCGTTTGAGTCACCATTAATAGGAGCTGAAAATATGAAATGTTCTAAATGCGGTCATAAAAATTCACGTGTTTTAGACTCTAGACCGATAGAAAATGGAGAAGCAATTAGAAGAAGAAGAGAATGTGAACAATGTGGGATTAGATTTACAACGTTCGAACGTAGTGAAGAAATGCCGCTAATTATTGTCAAAAAAGATGGTACAAGGCAAGAGTTTGAACGGGATAAATTAATAAGAGGATTAATGAGAGCTTGCGAAAAGCGTCCAGTAACAATAAAAACAATTGAACAAGTTGCTTTAGAGGTTGAACAAGAAATAAGAAATACGGAAGAGCCAGAAATAAGTAGTGATGAAATTGGTGAAATGGTACTCGAGCGATTACTTGAAATAGATGAAGTAGCATATGTTCGCTTTGCATCCGTTTATCGCCAATATAAAAATGTTAATGTATTCTTAGACGAACTTAAAGAACTATTAAATAAATAAGAAAGGGTTAGATGTATGAGTTTTATTGGAAGAATCTTACCTGTAGAAGGTTATAAAGTTATATTTTCAGGAACATTACATGTTGATTATACCAAATCATTAACCCATCTATATCAACCTTTAATAGGAATTAATGCGATTGCTTTATATTATACTTTAGTTCATGAGATTGAATTACAAAAATTAACTGATAAACAAACACATCACACTTTAATGAGTGCACTTAATTTACCTTTAGATGAGATATATGAAGCAAGGATTAAGTTAGAAGGCATCGGCTTATTAAAGACATACAAAATGACGAGTGAATCTGATGTTATGTATACTTACGAATTAATCAGCCCTTTTACACCGAGTGAGTTCTTTAATGATTTGATGCTTTCAGAACTATTATATAGACATGTTGGTAAATCAAAGTATGGTTTACTTGAAGCAAATTATAAAGAAAAAGAAGAGGTTATTGAAGGAGAACAACTAACAGTAGCATTTACTGATGTGTTTCAAACCTTCGAGCCTCATGCAAATGAATTTAACGAGCTGAAAAAAACAACTCAAACAGCTAGTGTTCCCTTGGATACAATTGATTTTACTTGGATTGAGCAAGGTTTGAAAAGACAAATGATTCCTGTTGAAAAAGTATTAACAAGTTGGAATAAAGCGCAGATTTCACAAATTATGCATTTATATGATTTAGATTTAAATGAAATTGAAAAATCTGTCCTCTGGGCATTAACCGATGAAAATGAATTGGATATTGATGAATTTCATGCAGCTTGTCATGACTTATTTAAAGTGAAGCATAATGATGTTACAATAGAGTTAACGCAAAAAGAACAAATTGAACCAAAACAAGAAGTAAAAGAGACAAAAAAATTAACAACAAAAGAAGAACAACTTACAGAAGCATTAGAAACAATGTCGCCAAAAGATTTACTTGAAGACTTATCAAGCGGCGGACACGCTTCAGAGTCAGATATGAAATTAATTAGGGATATCATGTCAAGGCAGGGATTAGAGACACCAGTAATGAATGTGTTAATTCATTATGTGTTATTACAGTCAAACATGCAGCTATCTCGTGCTTACTTAGAAAAAATTGCGAGTCATTGGTCACGAGCTAATTTAACAAGTGCTAAAGAAGCGATGGATTTTGCTAAAGTACAAAACCAGCCATTACAGGATAGAAAACGTGTCACTAAAAATTCGAAAGAGGTTATTCCTGACTGGTTCAAAGATAGAGATAAAAAGAGTCCAGCCTCGCCTCCAGTAAATGATAAGCAAAAAGTAAATGAAATAGACCGAGCTGCTATGTTGGAGCGATTTAAGAAAACTTTAGAATAAAAGGGTGAGCTTATGAAACCAATTCAAACATCGTTAAATAAATGGATGAATGAAAATGAAGATTTTAAATCACGTCATCTAAAATTAAAACAGGAAGTTTTAAGTCATCCTGAAATAGATCGATTTTTAAAAAAACATCCTGAAATTACTGATGAAGAAATTGATAAACGTTTAAATAAATTATATGAATTTACTACCCAATCAGTTCAATGTGCAGATTGTGCTTCTTTTAATAGGTGTAAAAATATCCTTCAAGGTTACTCTCCTATTTTAAGGTTTGAAAATGATGAAATTCATGTAGCTTATGAAAAATGTGAAAATAGAATTAAATATGAGAGTATGCAACAAGAACAAAAATTAATCCAAAGTCTTTATATGCCAAAAGAGATTATGAATGCTTCGATGGATAATTTGCATAAAACGGATGACCGTCGATTAGAAGCAATTTTAGCAACAGAAGCATTTATAGATACTGCTACACGATCATTGCCTAAAAAAGGCTTCTTTTTTAGCGGTCCCTTTGGCGTTGGCAAAACATATTTATTAGGAGCAATTGCTAATCGTCTACAAGATTTAAATATCTCTTCAACACTCATTTATATGCCTGAATTTGTTCGAGAGATCAGAGAAGCAATTAAAGACCAATCGGTGGAAGAAAAAGTAGATGTGTTCAAACATGCTGATGTGCTTATGTTAGACGATATTGGAGCTGAGACACAATCAGCCTGGTTTAGAGATGACATTTTGGGGTCTATCTTACAATACAGGATGATGGAACAACTACCAGTCTTCTTTACATCTAATTATACAATGAAACAATTAGAAGAGCGCTTAGCTGAAACAACTAAAGGTGGAATCGAAAAAGTTAAAGCAGGGAGAATAATGGAACGAGTAAAACAAGTCAGCACAGAAGTCTCAATGTCAGGCGATAATTACCGTGATAAATAAAATGCTTGATTTTTCAATTAAAATTGCTATACTTTAATTAGCTAAATAATTTATCTAAATATTTAAGTTGAGATAAGGATACGATTATTCATTACCTTTTATCCAGGAAAAAAGAGTCGAGACTGAGAACTCTTTTATAAAAGGCGAGTAATTACCACCTTTGAACTCTATTATTGAACAAATGTGTAAATAATAGCGACTACCTTTCGATATCAAGGTCTAATTAAAGCTAATTAAGTTTAGAAATTAGGGTGGAACCACGTGTATAACACTCGTCCCTTGCATTTGCAGGATATGAGTGTTTTTTTGTTTGTAAAAATAAAGGAGTTGTTGAGAAAATGATCAAATTAATATTCCCAGATGGTAACGCAAAAGAGTTTTCTAAAGGGACAACTGGAGAAGAGATAGCACAGTCAATTTCTCCAGGATTAAGAAAACAAGCTATAGGAATCAAATTAAATGATGAATTATATGATTTAACACGCCCGATTGAAGTAGACGGTACGATTTCTATCCTTACTTATCGTGATGAAGAAGGTATTGAAATTATGCGCCATTCAACTGCGCATACGATGGCACAAGCGATTAAACGCCTTTATAAAGATGTTCAATTCGGTGTAGGTCCGACGATTGAGGATGGATTCTACTATGATATTGATATGGAAAAATCACTGACTCCAGAAGACTTAGAAGATATCGAACGTGAAATGAAGCGGATTATTGATGCAAACTTACCAGTAGAAAGAATCGAAGTTTCTCGTGATGAAGCGATTAATATGTTTAAAGATATAGGTGATAATTTAAAAATTGAATTAATCGCTGATATTCCAGAAGGTGAGCAAGTTACTGTTTACAAGCAAGGTGAGTTTTTTGACCTTTGCCGAGGTGTTCATGTGCCATCGACAAGTAAAATAAAAGTATTTAAATTACTAAATATCTCAGGAGCCTATTGGCGTGGTGACAGTGATAATAAACAACTTCAAAGGATTTATGGAACTGCATTCGAAAAACAAAGCCAACTAGATGATTACTTACAGTTATTGCAAGAAAGAAAAGAGCGTGACCACCGTAAATTAGGTAAAGAGTTAGAAATATTTACGATTTCACAAAAAGTTGGACAAGGATTACCTATGTGGTTACCTAAAGGTGCAACTATTCGTCGTATTGTTGAACGTTATATTGTTGATCTTGAAGAGAAATTAGGCTATGACCATGTTTATACGCCTGTTTTAGGTAGTACAGAATTATATAAAACAAGTGGTCATTTAGATCATTATGAAGAGGATATGTTCCCTAGTATGCAAATGGATAACGAAGAGTTAATCTTGCGTCCAATGAACTGTCCACATCATATGATGATTTATAAAAACGAATTATATAGTTACCGAAACCTTCCAGTTCGAATAGCAGAACTGGGTATGATGCATCGTTACGAAATGAGTGGTGCGTTGGCAGGATTGCAACGCGTACGTGCAATGACTTTAAATGATGCGCATATTTTTGCAAGACCAAGTCAGTTAAAAGAAGAATTTATTCGTGTTGTTGAATTAATTAAAGAAGTGTATAAAGACTTTGGTATTGAAGACTTTTATTTCAGACTATCTTACCGTGACCCAGAAGATAAAGAAAAATATATTGATAACGATGAAATGTGGGACATGGCTGAAGCGATGTTGAAAGAAACGTTAGATGATATGGAATTAGATTACATTGAAGCGATTGGGGAAGCAGCCTTCTATGGTCCTAAATTAGACGTACAAGTAAAAACAGCTCTTGGTCATGACGAGACTTTATCAACTGTCCAACTTGATTACCAAGCTGCCGAAAAGTTTGACTTAACATATATCGGTGAAGACGGGAAAAACCATAGACCCGTTGTTATTCATCGAGGTGTAGTTGGAACAATGGAACGTTTCGTTGCTTTCTTAATTGAAGAATACAAAGGTGTATTCCCTGTTTGGTTAGCACCTGTTCAAACTAAAATTATTCCAGTTTCTTTAGATGCTCATGGTCAAGCTGCAGAAAAACTAGCTGACACATTAAGACGTGAAGGTATCCGTGTAGAAGTTGATAACCGTGAAGAAAAAGTAGGTTATAAAATTCGCGAAGCTCAAACTGAAAAAGTACCATTTGCTATAGTATTAGGTGATAAAGAAATTGAAGCTAATACAGTTAATATTAGACGTTATGGTGAAAAAGAAACACAAACATTAAGCTTAGATGATTTCGTAGATTTAATTAATGAAGAAGTGGCTAATAAGACAATTCACCAAAAGTAATTTGACATGATAGGTATAGTATGTTATTATTTAGTAGTTGAATGATAGATGTTCAATAAGATCTAAAAAGACAAGTAGAGGCACCCGCTTCTCACCTGACTGACACTAAAAGTTGTTGGCTGGTTTAAAATGTGAATTCTAATTATGAGAATACATGTGGGTGCATTTATGCGCCCACTTTTTTTATGTGGATATTGAAACTTGTCATGCTAGATCAAAAAATTTGGAGGTGGCTCAATATTAGCAAGGATATGAACGTTAATGAAAAAATTCGTGCACGTGAAGTCCGTTTAATTGACTCAAATGGTGATCAACTCGGTATTAAATCAAAAAAAGAAGCCTTAGAAATTGCTGAAACACGTGACTTAGATCTTGTCTTAGTTGCACCAGGTGCTAAACCACCTGTTTGTAGAATCATGGACTATGGTAAATACCGTTATGAGCAACAGAAAAAAGATCAAGAAGCGCGCAGAAAACAAAAAGTAGTTAGCGTAAAAGAAGTTCGTTTTTCACCTGGAATCGGTGATCATGACTTTGAAACAAAATTAAAAAATGCTAGAAAGTTTTTAGAAAAAGGCGATAAAGTAAAAGCTGCAATCCGTTTCCGCGGACGAGCTATTACACATAAAGATTTAGGTCGTGAAGTCTTAGAACGATTCGCAGAAGAAGTAAAAGATATTGCTGTTGTTGAATCAAGACCTAAAATGGAAGGACGTCATATGTTTATGATGGTCGGTCCAATTAGTGAGAAACAATAAGTATTAACTAATAGATTTCAAGTAAGGGAGGATTCACAATGGTAAAAATGAAAACACATAAAGGGTCACAAAAGCGTTTCAAAAGAACGGCATCTGGTAAACTAAAGAGATCGCACGCTTATACAAGTCACTTATTTGCTAACAAATCACAAAAGCAAAAGCGTAAACTTCGTAAATCAGGCATGGTTTCTAAAGGTGACCAAAACCGTATTGATGCAATGTTACCAAGATAATTTATTACAAATAAAAAGATAAATATAGAGAAATATTAGGAGGTATTATAATGCCGCGAGTAAAAGGTGGAACAGTTACACGTAAGCGTCGTAAGCGTGTATTAAAATTAGCAAAAGGGTATTATGGTTCAAAACATACATTATTCAAAACAGCAAAACAACAAGTAATGAAATCAGGTAACTATGCTTACCGTGACCGTCGTCAGAAAAAACGTGATTTCCGTAAATTATGGATTACGCGTATTAGTGCTGCTGCACGTCTAAACGACATTTCATACAGCAAATTAATGCATGGCTTAAAACTAGCTAATGTTGATATTAACCGTAAGATGCTTGCAGATCTTGCAATTAATGATGAAGCTGCATTTACACAATTAGTTGACCAAGCAAAAGCTGCAATTAACTAATTCTATAAAAAAGACTAAATTCTATTCTTAGATTTAGTCTTTTTTCTTTAGTATAATTAATTTAGCGTGGTTAATTAAAGGGAGTTGAAATGAATGGATTGGGAACTTTTATTTGAAAAGCAAGTAAAGCTAGACGCCTACATAAGTAATAACCATGATTTAAGTAAAGCAGATTTATTTGAACAAAAAATACTCGCGCTTCTTGTTGAATTAGGAGAATTAGCTAACGAGACACGTTGTTTTAAATTTTGGAGTATGAAGGCTCGTAATGAAGATAGTGTGATTATTGAAGAATATGTCGATAATATTCACTTTTTATTATCATTAGGACTCGAAAAAAACTTGGCTTTTAAAGAAATTACTTATGAAAAGAAAATTGTAAGTGAGACAGCTCAATTTAATCAAATATTTGAATATATTAGCAAATTTAGAGAAGATACAACAAATGAGAATTATTTAAACCTTTTTAAAGCATACTTGCAATTAGCAAATATTTTAGGTTTTTCTAATGAAGCAATTATGAAAGCGTATGACGCTAAAAATGAGGTTAATTTTGCAAGACAAGATCAAGGTTATTAAATAAGGAGGAATTTTATTATGACACAACTAGATGAGACATTATTAATGTTAAAAGACTTAACAGATGCTAAAGGTATTGCTGGTCATGAGAAAGAAGCGCGTGAAATTATGAAAAAATATATCACGCCTTACGCAGATGAAGTATACACTGATAATTTAGGTAGTTTAATTGCTAGTAAGGTTGGTAATTCAGACGGTCCTAAAATTATGGTAGCAGGACATTTAGATGAAGTTGGTTTTATGGTAACACGGATTGATTCAGATGGTTTCATTTATTTCCAAACAGTGGGTGGTTGGTGGAACCAAGTTATGCTTGCTCAGCGGGTAACAATCATGTCAAATGAAGGTGATATAACAGGTATTATTGGTTCTAAACCGCCTCATATATTATCTGCTGAGGCACGTAATAAACCAGTGGATATTAAAGATATGTTTATCGATATAGGTGCAACAAGTAAAGAAGAAGCGATGAGTTTTGGCGTTAAACCAGGTGACTCTGTCGTACCTTATTTTGAATTTACACAAATGAAAAATGAAAAAATGCTTTTGGCTAAAGCTTTTGATAATAGAATCGGTTGTGCAATTGCGATTGACGTATTAAAAGG
>Ga0079226_10002890_pt1 | contig 13230 bp, 8 predicted proteins | sample Poulit2014_FD_76345 | JGI IMG/M metagenome (GOLD analysis project Ga0079226, IMG submission 76345) | Agricultural soil microbial communities from Georgia to study Nitrogen management - Poultry litter 2014 | ecosystem: Environmental > Terrestrial > Soil > Agricultural land | place: USA: Georgia... | reverse complement strand
GATGGGGCATTGGATATTTAATGAGGAACATGAAGCGTTTCGTCGTTCAATTCGCAGGTTTGTCGATGCGGAAATTAAACCACATATCGAAGAATGGGAAGAGGCCGGCGAAATTCCACGTTCATTATATAAAAAAGCAGGTGAATTAGGATATTTAGGAATCCGTTATCCTACCGACTATGGTGGTAGTGGATTAGATGCGATTACGGAAGCGGTGTTAGCAGAAGAAATGGCGCGGACGGGAGCAGGAGGAATAGGAGCTTCGTTAACCGCAACCTCGACGATAGCGATGACAAAAATTTTGTTATTCGGTAGTGATGAGCAAAAAGAGACGTACTTACCCAAAGGAATAAAAGGGGAAAAAGTTTTTGCTTTAGGTATTACAGAGCCGGGTGCTGGTTCTGACGTTGCCAATTTAAAAACAACAGCAAAACGTGATGGCGATCATTATGTTATAAATGGGTCAAAAACGTTCATAACAAATGGTGTCAATGCTGATTACGTTATTATCGCGGCAAAAACAGCTGATGGACCAAAGCATCAAAACATTAGTTTATTTATCGTTGACACGACATTAGCAGGTTATTCTGTCGGTAAAAAGTTACGTAAACTCGGTTGGCGTTCTTCCGATACAGGTGAAATATTTTTAGACAACGTCAAGGTATCTCAGGAAAATTTAATTGGCCAAGAGAATCATGGGTTTCTTTATACAATGAAAGATTTCCAATATGAGAGAATTCATATGGCGTTATCAAGTGTCGCATTAGCCGATTTAGCTTTAGAAGCGGCAAAGCAATACAGTAAAGAACGTACACAGTTTGGACAACCGATTGCTCATTTCCAAGTGTTACGCCATAAGATGGTCGATATGGCAGTCGATATTGAAAAAGCGCGTAACATAACGTACCGGGCGCTTTATTTATATAACGAAGGGAAAGATGTCACGACAGAAGCGACGATGGCGAAAGCGTATGCGACAGAAATGGTACGCCGTGTGACAGATAAGGCCGTTCAGATTCATGGTGGGAACGGTTATATGATGGAATTCCCTGTACAACGTTATTGGCGAGATGCGAGAATTCAATCAATCGGTGGAGGTACGACAGAAATAATGAATGAAATTTTAACGAAGCAATTAGGAATCGTTGTAAAAAACAATTAACTAACTATAGAGGTGATAATGATGGAAAGAGAAAAGCATCTACGTGAAGAAAGAGACAGAATATATAAAGGGGGTAAACACCATGATAAATTAGCTGAAGTCGGTAAATTGTTCGTACGTGATCGGCTGAAATTGTTTTTTGATGAGGGTAAACCTCACTATGAAACTGGTTTGTTTGCCAACGCTAATAAAGAGGACCTCCCTGCTGACGGTGTCGTTAGTGGTACGGGAAAGATTGATGAGCGCCTGTTGTTTTTTATGGCGAGTGACTATACCGTAAAAGCCGGTTCAATCGGAAAATACCACGGTGAAAAAATCTTACGTATTCAAGAAGCTGCGATTCGTGGAAAACGACCGATTTTATATTTAATCGACTCATCTGGCGGAAGAATTGATGAGGCGGGCGGATACCATGTTGAAAAATATTCCGCCGGTCGAATTTGGTATAACCATAGTTTATTATCCGGTCGCGTGCCGCAAATTGCAGTATTGTATGGTCCGAGTTTTGCAGGAACAGCATATATGCCAGTGTTCTCTGACTTTCTCATTATGGTAAATAAAATGGCTGGATTAGCAATCGCCTCACCGCGAATGGTGCAAATGGCGACAGGACAGAAGGTTGATGTTGAGGAGCTCGGAGGAGCGGAGATGCATGCGACAAAAAGTGGGTCAGTGCATTTTGTGGCTGAAAATGAGGAGGAAGCAGCAACTATTACAAAGCAATTATTATCATATTTACCCGATAGTTTTGACGCACCGCTTCCGGAGCAAGAACCGGTGGAACCATCGCGTAATCCTGCACAAATTGATGATGTGATTCCGCAAGATCCGAACCAACCGTATGATGTTCACGAATTAATTGAATCGATTGTAGATGGAGAAAGTTTTCTAGAAGTAAAAGCAGATTATGCAAAAGAATTAGTCGTCGGATTTGCACGATTAAATGGAAAAACAATCGGTATCGTAGCGAACCAACCAGGTGTCCGAGGCGGGGCCATCTTCCCAGAGTCTGCCGACAAGGGAGCAGAATTTGTTTGGAAATGTGATGCATTTAATATTCCGCTCTTATACTTATGTGATACACCAGGATTCATGGTCGGTACAAAGGTAGAACAAGAAGGGATTTTGAAAAAAGGCCGCAACTTTATTTATGCTAGTTCAGTGGCGAACGTTCCGAAAATGTGTGTTATCGTCCGGAAAGCATACGGGGCAGGGATTTATGCAATGGCGGGTCCAGCTTATGATCCGGATACAACTGTTGCCCTTCCATCAGCAGTAATTGCTATTATGGGACCTGAGGCAGCGGTAAACGCCGTTTATTTTAATAAAATTCAATCAATCGAAGATCCAACTGAACGAGCACAATTTGTTAAAAAATTACGTGATGAATACCGTGCAAGTTACGATATTAACAAACTAGCAAGTGAATTAGTCGTCGATGATTTAGTAATCCCAAGTGAATTAAGAAATGAACTAATTACACGTTATGAAACGTTTGCATTAAAGGATTATCCTTTACCAGATAAAAAGCACGGTTCAATTTTGAGCTAAAAGGAATGATCAATTTTAAAATGTTCAGAAAGCAGAGGTGATGTCCGTTTTTTTCCTTATTTCATTTTGTCACTAGATCACGAGAGCATATGTCATTTAAATATTAAGGAGGCGTTAACATGTTTGAAGAAATTAACGTAATTAACCGCGTAGCTGTTGGAGATATTGTTAGAAGAGCTGCCAGGCGTTTACCGGATAAAACGGCAATTGTCGATGGTAATATTCGTTTAACATATGCTGAGTTTGATCAAGTGACGAACCAATTTGCACATTATTTAACGAGCATTGGACTGAAAAAAGGAGATCGAGTAGCGACGATTGCAATCAATTCTATCGGACATTTAATTACGATGTTCGGTGTCCAAAAAGCGGGATTAGTATGGGTTCCCATTAATCCAGGGATTTCAATAAAGGATCAGCTGTATATTTTGGATAAATCAGAGGCCAAATTAATCGTCGCAGATTACCCAGTCGTTCAACATAACCTACCTGAATTAAGCGAGTATTCATTCATTTTTACGGCTGATCACGAAGTTGACGATGCCAAAACGATTCAAGAAGTGTTACAAGGACAACCTACAACAGAATTAGAAGTCCATATTGAAGATCGTGATTTGGCACAAATAATGTTTACGAGTGGTACGACAGGGAATCCAAAAGGAGTCATGATTAGTCATTTGTCTGTCTATATTGCAAGCCTGAGTAATATTATTGACACGAGATATACGGAAAATGATGTGTCGAGTGTTTTAATGCCAATGTTTCATTGTGCCCAGCATACATTTATTACGTCTAACTTCCATATTGGTGCAACCGCTGTTGTATTTCGTCAGTTTGAGCCGATAAACTTTATGCAAACGATTGAACAAGAAAAAATTAGTTTTATTTTCGCTTTACCGATGATGTACCGCGCCATTATTCATCATCCGAACCGTTCTGAATTTGATTTAAGTTCATTAAAAACAGCTGTATATGCGATGGCCCCGATGGATCGACCAACATTAGAGTTGGGGATAAAGGAATTAGATGTTGACTTTTTATTAGGAACCGGACAGACCGAAATGTATCCTGGGACGATGTTTTTTAAACCAGAAGTGCAGTTAACAAAAATCGGTTCTTACTGGGGTTCATCTGCTATTTTAAATGAAACTGCCGTAATGGATGATGACGGAAATATTTTACCTAAAGGCGAAGTCGGAGAAATTGTCCACCGTGGACCTAATACGATGATGGGATATTTAGATAATGAGGAAGATACGGAAGAGTCACGAAAATTTGGATGGCACCATACGGGCGATTTAGGGTATTGGGATGAGGATGGCCTAATGGTATTCGTCGATCGGAAAAATGACATCATAAAAACGGGGGGAGAAAATGTTGCCTCGATTAAAATTGAGGGTGCTATATTAGCTCACGAAAAAGTTGAAAATGTCGGAGTTGTTGGGTTACCTCATGAAAGATGGGAAGAAGCGGTTACTGCTATTGTTATGTTAAAACAAGGATTTGATGCAACGGAAGAGGAGATTCTTGAACATTGTCAAAAACACTTAAATAGATTCGAAGTTCCTAAAGCTGTACGGTTTATGGAAGCGCTCCCAATGACAACGACCGGAAAGGTTCAAAAGCATTTATTACGTAAAGAATATGAAAATTTATATGACGAAATAGAGGAGACGACAAATTAATAGTGCGCTAGTTTTATCAGATCTTCATCAAGAAAAGTAACTTTATTAGGAGTATTGTAAAGAGAAAAATCAATGAAATGTAATTTTTTAATCGGATTAAAGAACCTTCTTCTTTCTCTTTATTAATAAACAATGTAAATTTATTCTCATCTTTTGCCGTCCAAAGAACCTTTTAGATTATGGAAAATTATAAATAAGAGGTGTTTAATGTGAGTCGAATAGAAATGAATATGTTACGACGTGTCACAGTTGGAGATATTTTCAGAAGAAATGCAAAAAGATATGGTGATAAAAAAGCATTGATTGTACCGAATGAAGATGGTGACGCAATTGAGCTAACATGGAATGAGTTAAACAGTCATATAAATCAGATTGCAAATGGCTTAAAAGCAAATGGGATTGAAAAAGGCGATAAGGTTGGGGTGTTTGCAACAAATTGTTATCAATTTGCTATATTAATTTACGCTACGATGAAAATAGGCGCAACAATTGCACCAGTTAGCGCTGCTGTAAGGGGTGATGACTTACTTTATATTATTAATCATGCAGAAATAAAATTGCTTTTTGTAGATAATCAATTAATTCCTGCGATTAAAGAAGTAGAAGATTCTATAGAATATATTGAATTTGGTTATTTAAATATTCGCGGGAACAGTGAAATTCCTGACAATTGGATAGACTTCGATAATCTATTAAAACAAAATTTTGATGAGGAACCAAAAGTCATGATTGATATTGAAGATGTCGCTAGTTTAAGTTATACGAGTGGTACAGAATCTCATCCCAAAGCGGTTATGATGACACATGGCAATTTAACTAATTATTTAACAACGTTTTTTCAGTGGGGTTTTGTGCCCGAAGATATAAGTTTGCATGTACTGCCATTATTTTATACAGGAGGATTGGGAACGTTTACTGCCCCTCTTCTTATGGGACAGACGGTAGTATTATTTAACGCTAATAATCCTGATCAGATTGTGAATATAATGTCTGAATATAAAACAAGTTATGTTATTTTACCTCCGACATTATGGGTACGCCTTTTAAATAATGAAAATATTGAAAAAGCAGCTAAATCAATTCGGATAGGTTTAACATTTGGCGCAACTATTCCTGAAACAATGATTCGTAATTGGAACAAAATTGCTCCTCACATGAGTTGGGTGACTTATTATGGTCAAAGTGAAACATCTTGCTCAGGCACGGTAGGTCACTTTAATTTTATAGAAGAAATACCAGATCGTGATTTAGGATGGGTTGGAAAGCCATACCATGACTTGGAAATTAAAATATTTGATGAACATGATCAAGAAGTTCCGTTAGGGGAAGTAGGCGAAATTGTATCTAGGGGTCCAGCAGTTTTTAAAGGTTATTTTAAAGATGAAAAAAAGACAAAGGAAATTTTTCGCAATGGTTGGCTTCATTCAGGAGATTTAGGACGTATGAATGAGGCGGGGGATTTATTTTTTGTAGATCGTAAAAAAGACATTGTAAAAAGTGGGGGAGAAAATATCTCTACCGCAAAAATTGAATACGTAGTAAGTTCACATCCTAAAGTGTCAGAAGTTGCCGCATTTGGTGTTCCACATCCCGAATGGATGGAGGCCCTTGCGGTTGCGATTGTACCAACTAAAGATACAAATATATCTGCAGAGGAAATTATTGAACACTGTCAGAAGAAACTGCCTTCGTTTCAAGTCCCGAAATTTGTAATTAGTATTGACGATTTTCCTCGTAATCCAACAGGGAAAATATTGAAACGAGAGTTACGTAAACAATATGAGAATTTAGCACATACCTAATAATTAAAATAACATTAAATGTGTTGTTCAGTTGTGTTCGGTTAATAAAGTCAGATTAAAGATACTAATAAACATAATGTAAGGGGTGGTTATATGTCTAAAATTTTATATGAAGTTAAAAATCAGATTGCTACGATTACAATGAATCGACCTGAATCGTATAACGCTATTACGGCTGATTTTGTAAATGAATTTAATCAGATAATGTCAGAGGCTAAGAAAGATGAAAATATTCGTGCGCTTATACTTACTGGTTCAGGAAAAGGGTTTTGTTCGGGGGCTGATCTAAAGGTAATTGAAGATCAAGATTTAACAGATTTTGATGTAGGTAGACGATTTATGGAAGAAGCTCATCATTTGGCGAAAGAAATTTATCATTTTCCGGTACCAGTTATCGCTGCTGTAAATGGTGTATGTGTTGGCGGAGGTTTTGGATTAGCGTTAGCTTGTGACTACATGATTAGTGCTGAGAGCGCAACGTATTCGATGATTTTCCCTAATGTTGGTTTAGTTCCTGATATCGGTTCGATGTATACGTTACCGGAAAAAATCGGTATACCAAAAGCGAAAAGGCTTATGTATACTGCGAAAATGCTAAGCGCAGAAGAGGCTTATGAATATGGAATTGTCGAGCAAGTGGTTGCAGACGATGATTTGCTAGACATTTGTTTTGAAGAAGCGACAATTATTGCCAATCTTGCGCCCCGAAGCATTCGTTATAGTAAAAAAACGTTGAATGATGTAGCGAATATGTCATTCGAATCATTGTTAGTCCAGGAAAGTTATCAACAGGCTGCACTTTTCCAAACAAGAGATTTTGAAGAAGCGGTTACCGCATTCGCTGAAAAACGTCGTCCACAATTTCAAAATGAGTGAGATAGTTGTCCATAGATTATTGAATGATAATGTATTGCATTAAAAATATATTTTAGGAGGCTATTTTGTCATGATAAAAGGAATCGGTTCTTGGATTACAAGGTATAGTGAGAAGCAACCGGAAAAGCTCGCAATCGTTTCGGGTGATAACTATTTAACTTATAAGCATTTTAATGAGCGAATTAATCAGTTGGCACATAGTTTAACTGAATATGGGATTCGTAAAGGTGATCGTGTTAATGCACTCTTATTAAATACAAACGAGATACTAGAAACACTGTTCGCTTGTGCAAAAATAGGAGCAATTTTTGTCCCGATTAATTTCAGATTATCGGCTGATGAGGTTGAATATATTGTTCGCGATTCTTCAGGTTCAATTTTTATTTATGATCATCGTCTCGTACAAGTCGCGGATGCAATTGATGAACGGATTGATACGCTTCATTATATCGTTCAAGTTGGAACAGGACACGATCGCCATATTAATTATGAACAGTTGTTAGCGAATCAATCTACCGAAGAACCAATTCATGATATTACGTTAGAAGACCCCCATATGATGATGTATACATCAGGAACAACCGGCAGACCAAAAGGGGCGTTGTTAACGCATGGAAACACAGTTTGGAATGCCATTAATGCTATCGTCGATATTTCAATTGAATCAGATGACGTTACTCTAACCGTTGCCCCTTTATTCCATATTAGTGGAATGAATATTTTTACAACACCAACGTTTTATAAAGGTGGGACCGTTTTATTACAAGACCAATTTAATCCAGTCGATATTCTCCAAGCAATCGAGCAAGAAAAAGTAACGACACTATTTCTCGTACCCGCCATGTGGTTAGCTGTCACGCAAGTACCGAATTTTGAATCGTATGATTTAAGTTCACTCCGCTTAAATGTATCTGGTGGTGCATCTTGTCCAATTACGGTTATTGAATTTTTCCAAAGTAAGGGAATTCCTTTCATTGAAGGGTTTGGGTTAACAGAAACCGCACCCTTTGTAGCCCTTTTAGATAGTGAAAATAGTGTTAGAAAAAATGGCTCGGTTGGAAAGCCACCGATTCATGTAGATATTAGGGTTGTTGATGAATTTACTCAAGATGTTGCAACGGAAGAAATTGGTGAACTTCTTGTCAGAGGTCCGAATGTGTTCCGTGAATATTGGAATAATCCTGAAGAAACTGAAAAAGCGATAAAAAATGGCTGGTTTCATACGGGCGATTTAGCAAAATTTGATGATGAAGGATTCCTTTATATTGTCGATCGAAAAAAAGATATGATTATTTCTGGCGGAGAAAATGTGTATCCGGTTGAAATCGAACAATTACTATATCGTCATCCTGCAGTAAAAGACGTAGCGATCATCGGATACCCTGATGACCAGTGGGGTGAATCAGTTAAAGCGTTTGTCGTATTGAAGGATAGCAAGGCGTCGATTACTTTATCCGATATCGAATTATTTTGTGAAAATAAACTAGCACGATTTAAAGTACCTAAAAGGTTAAAGGTTATCGAGGAATTACCAAGAAATGCGACAGGTAAAGTATTGAAAACAGTATTACGAGCGGAATTAACGGAGATCAGTTAATCTAACTAACTCACATTTCAAGGATTGAGTTTTTAAATAATTTAGTAGCAGGATTACACAATACGACTAACCGATGTCTTTTGAGATATTTTCATTATAAATATAGACGGTTTTTATATGAAATTATATTTGAGTGAATCTATGCCTACCACTGTTAGCTGGATTGGTAGGCTCATCGGTTATTTACAAAATGAGTAGAGGAGGAGCGCAGTGGAAAAAACGATTCCTAGTGCACTACAAAGAGCTGTTCAAGAAAATGGGGATAAAGTATTTCTGTATGAAGGGGAAAAATCATTAACTTTCCGACAGTTGGATGAAATAACAGATCGATTCGCACATTCATTGCTCAAACAAGGATTGAAAAAAGGTGACCATATCGGCTTATTAGCTTTAAACCAAATGGAATGGTTAATTTCATTTTTTGCTGCAACAAAAATTGGGGTCGGAATTGTAGCGTTAAGCCCGAGGTTCAGGGAAACTGAATTGACTTATATGTTGAATCACTCTGAAGCAAAGGCAGTTATTTCAATAGGAGAATTTGGTGACTATAGTTTTGCCGATGCTTTTGAAAGTTTACAAGATAAATTAGAAACAGTAGAAACGTATATTTTCCTTGGAGAGGGGTTTGATGGAAGTTTATCATTTCAACAAATGCTTGATCAACCCGTTCATAGTAAGGAATTAAGTAGACAGAAGCAAATGGTAGAAAAAGATGACTTATCGATTATGATTTATACATCGGGAACAACAGGTAAACCAAAAGGCGTCATGATTACGCATGAAAGTATTTTAGCATCTGCGCAAGCGCAGGCAGATCATTTTTCAGTAACGGAAAAGGATGTAGCAGTTGGCAGTTTACCCTTTAATCATGTTGGTGGAATTACATGCACGGTAATGGTTGCACTGTTAACCCATAGCTCAATTACGTTAGTCCCTTTTTTCCATCCACAGCAAGTACTTACGGCGATTGAAACATTTAAAGCAACAATTTTAGGTGCCGTTCCGACGATGTATTTAATGTTGTTTTCGACAGATAACATTGAAAAAGGCAATCTTGATTCGTTAAGATTAGCAATTGTCGGAGGGTCAAATGTTGAGGCGGCTTTAGCAGAAAAAATCAATCAAGTTATGCCAAATGCGAGTTTAGTAAATTTATATGGATTAAGTGAAAGTTCTGGGGCGTGTGTTTTATCAAAGTTAACTGATGATGTTGAAAAAGTAAAAGCGTCTATTGGTGTTCCAATCGGCAATTTCAAAACAAAAGTAGTAGATCAGGAAGGAAAATCGTTAAAAATTGGTGAAGAAGGCGAGCTGGCTATAAAAGGAGCATGTGTTGCGAAAGGTTATTATCGTGATGAAGATAAAACAAAAGAGGCATTCACCGATGATGGTTGGTTATACACAGGGGATATCGTAAGCCAGGATGAAGCGGGATATTTAAGTTTTAAAGGCAGAGTACAGGAAATGTTTATCCAAGGTGGCTTTAATGTGTATCCTATTGAAATAGAAAATGTACTTACCTCTCATAAAGCAGTTCAAATGGCTGCGGGTATAGGAGTTCCAGATGACTTTTTAGGTGAAATCGGACGCTATTATATTGTAAAAACGCCAGGTGTAAAGGTCACCGCCGATGAATTGCTTGAACATTGCGAGAAATATTTAGCAGATTACAAAGTGCCAAGACAAATTGTTTTTAAAGAAGAGTTACCGATGACACCTGCTGGTAAAATCCAGAAATCATTATTAAAAGCAGAATATTTACAAGAGCAAGCGCAGAAACAAGCTTAATATATTGGAGGGATTAACATGAAAAATAAATTAAATACATTTACGAACTTACGCATACCAGTAATTGGTTCACCAATGTTTATTGTAAGCAATCCCAAATTAGTCATTGAACAATGTAAAGCGGGAATTGTCGGGTCGATGCCTGCATTGAATGCCCGCCCTGTGTCACAATTAGATGAATGGTTAGCTGAAATTACAGAAGAATTAGCAGCATATAATGTGCAAAATCCTGATCGACCAGCAGCGCCATTTGCCATTAATCAAATTGTACATCGGTCAAATAAACGACTGGAAGAAGATATGGAATTAATTGTGAAATATAAAGTGCCGATTATTATTACATCACTCGGAGCACGTGAAGAAATTAATGAAGCGGCTCACAGTTATGGTGCGACAGTTTTACACGATGTTATTAATAATCGTTTTGCTCATAGTGCAATTGATAAAGGAGCTGATGGATTAATAGCGGTTGCATCTGGAGCTGGAGGACACGCAGGACCAAAAAGCCCTTTCGCATTAATTCAGGAAATACGTGAATGGTTTGACGGGCCACTTGCCCTCTCTGGATCCATTGCCACCGGTAGCTCCATTTTAGCCGCCGAAGCGATGGGAGCGGATTTTGCTTATATCGGCTCACCTTTTATCGCAACAAAAGAGGCAAATGCAGTAGATGAATATAAACAAATGATTGTTGATAGTAACTCTGATGATATTGTTTATAGTAATTATTTCACCGGTGTACACGGTAATTATCTTGCTCCATCTATTAAAAGGACAGGACTCAATCCCGACGATTTACCGGAAAGTGATCCATCGAAAATGGACTTCGGTGATTCAAGTTATAAAGTTTGGCGGGATATCTGGGGATGTGGACAAGGAATTGGTACAATCAATGAAGTTATGAGTACGAAAGATTATGTCAATCAATTAGAAACAGAATACATTGCAGCAAAGGAACGACTATTTAAATTAACGAAAGTTTAAAAGTTTGAGAGAGAAAAGCAACCTATCCTCAACATTTAAATGATCAAATTAATAACAGTTTAAAAGTTTGAGTGAGGACAGCAACCTATCCCCAACACTTAAATGATCAAATTAACAGCACTTTAAAAGTTTGAGAGAGGACAGCAACCTTATCCCTAGCACCTAAATGATCAAATATTTAAATTAATGACAGTTTAATAGTTCCAGAGGAGTACATTAGTGTGGCTCCTCCGCTTAATGGAGATATTTGGATAAAAAACCAGGATAGCAACAGGAGCGGAACACAGCCGATTACACAAAATCATTAATACGATAATACATGTTAGGAAAGAATTAGGGGTGAAACGCTGCTGATTACAAGAAGATTCATTTGAATATAAAAAGTAGGAATTGCATGAAGGATGAAGCGCTCCGGATTAAAAAAATTATTTGAATATAAAAAAATTCAGGAAATATCAGGGGTGATGTACTTCTGATTATTAAAAGTTTCATTAGCATCAATATTTAGCTTGAGTAAGCATTGGAGTTGGGGCTCTAATGCTTTTTCTTTTGAAAGAAGGATAAATCCGCGTAGAACAATTAGAATGAACTATACTGAATCGTGAAAAAGTGCAGTTCAAAATAAAAATCAAAATGAACTGCTCCAAATCGGTGAAAAAGTGTAGTTCAAATTAAAAATCGAAATGAACTGCTCGAAATGGGTGAAAAAGTGCAGTACAAAATGAAAATCGAAATGAACTGCTCGAAATGGGTGAAAAAGTGCAGTTCAAAAATAAATCCGAAATGAACTGCACCAAATCGGCGAAAAAGTGCAGTTCAAAATTAAATCCGAAATGAACTGCTCCGAATCGGTGAAAATGTGCAGTTCAAAATAAATCCGAAATGAACTGCACCAAATCGGCGAAAAAGTGTAGTTCAAAATGAAAATCGAAATGAACTGCTCGAAATCGTGAAAAAAGTGCAGTTCAAATTAAAATTCAAAATGAACTTCACCATTTCACAAAACTAGGTGATTTTATTCGAAAAAACGCAAATGAAATTTGAATTTATCTTTAATGAAACGATTTAACCCGAATACAAATAAACATTTTAAAAAATACGACGAACCTGAATATATCCTCTTTTTGTATCCTCAGATTCTCTATGTTATAATCATTCTAAATGATATAAATATGGAGGAAGAAGATGTCATTAACTCTTTATTGGTATCCAAATTGTAGTACGTGTAAAAAAGCAAAGAAGTGGCTTGAAGATCACAATCTTACATATAAGCTTGTCCATTTAGTCGAAGAAACTCCGACGGAAGCGGAAATCAAGCAGTTGATTGAGAAGAGCGATTTACCACCGCGTCGATTTTTTAATACAAGTGGAAAGGTTTATCGTGAACAAAACATGAAAGATAAAATAAAAGACGCATCACTAGATGCCATGGTAGAGTATCTAGCTTCTAATGGGATGTTAATTAAACGTCCGATTGTGACAGATGGTGAAAAAGTGACAGTAGGTTTTAAGGAAGAAACATTTGAAAATACGTGGTTATAAGATTATCTAGGAGGGCATTGAAATGAATATACCAACAGATTTATTATATTCGGAAGAACATGAGTGGGTGCGTCGTGAAGGCGTCGACATGCGAATTGGGATTACAGAATTTGCACAGTCTGAATTAGGAGAAGTCGTGTTTGTAGAACTACCTGAAATAGGGGATGAAATTACGATTAATGAACCGTTTGGTAGTGTTGAATCCGTTAAGACTGTTTCCGAATTATATGCACCAATTAGTGG
>Ga0079226_10002889_pt1 | contig 13234 bp, 12 predicted proteins | sample Poulit2014_FD_76345 | JGI IMG/M metagenome (GOLD analysis project Ga0079226, IMG submission 76345) | Agricultural soil microbial communities from Georgia to study Nitrogen management - Poultry litter 2014 | ecosystem: Environmental > Terrestrial > Soil > Agricultural land | place: USA: Georgia... | reverse complement strand
GCTGCTGACGGCGTATCGTCGGCATTGTCGGAGGCCAGTCCGGACTTGATCCGGGGCATTGCGTCATCGGGGACCAGCAGGGGCGCTCGCGCAACCAGATCAGCCAGTTCGTCGAGCTGGACCGAGATGGCAGCCACATCGACGACTTGCGCTGTGCGCAGCCTGTCGAGGTCTCCATTGATGGTCTGCTGCAGCGACGCCATGGTGGGACGGCTGGCCCGCGCCAGCTGAGCTTGTGCCGTTTCCAGCGACATGATGGCGTTGGCCACGTTGCCGCTCAGCCGCAGCTGTTGCTGGGCGATGGTCACCAGGTTTTCAATATCGTTGAGCAATACCAGGTCGTTGCCGCGGTCCGTCAGGCGCTGATAGGCTTGACCAAGATCTTGCAGTTCGGCCTGGGTATCCGCCAGGGACTTTTGCAGCGCTGCGATGTCGTCTGCCTGATCGTCCAGCATTGCTTCTTGCTTCGACAGGACATCTGCGGCATCTGCAGCCTGTTTTTGTGCCTGCTCACTGAATTGTCGTGCCTGGTCAAGCGCTTCTTCCTGGGTGGACTGGAACTGCGACAGCGACTGGCTGGAGGTCTGCATGTTGTTGAAAAGATAGACCCCTCCAGCAGCCAGAACCAGGATCAAGATAAACAGCAACCACAACACCGCTGTCGTGAACCTGCCTGATGACTTGCCGGCCGGCTCTTGCTCGCTGCCTGCCATGCCGGCCCCGGATGTGCGCGGTGGCGGGACGCTGCCCGTATCTGGCTTCGTCTTTTCTGGTGTCGCCCTGGAGGCCGCTGACTTGCCCGCCGCCGCGGTCGACTTTTTTGCTGATGCAGTCCGCTTCGCCGTGTTTTTTTGATTGCCGTCGACGGCGGTGCTGTCTTGCGCACGCTGCTCGGCCGCAGCAGCCTTGCGCGCAGCAGGCTGAGCATTGCGAGATTTGGAAGCCGCCTTTTTCTTGGGCGCGTCGGCAGGTGTGTTTGGCTTTTGATCTGTCATGGGAGGATATCGTCTTGTCAACCGTTATGCGTATTACGCAGAGAATCCAGCATCTGGCAAAAGGCCATGTCGGACGGTTCGCACAGCATGACGGGGTGTTGCAGGGTCAAGCAGGATTCCTGCAGTATAGATTGTAATTGAGTAGCGATACGTTGATGAAAGGCGACGAACCGGATGCCTGCCCAGGCAGGCAGCAGCCCAAGGCCGGCAATCCGGCCATGCAGCGCCTTCACCCCTTCCGAGCTGGTCAAAAGCATAATCGCTTTGTCTGGTTGCTGCAAAGCCCGATCCAGATCCTGGCATTGCTGCTTGCTCCAACTGGCAGGGCGCCGTTCATAGATAGCCAGCCGCCGGACTTCAGCACCGGTCTGTTCAAACTGGCTGCCCAGCCATTCGCGTCCGGACTGCCCGCGCAGCACCAGCACTCGCCTGATGTCGCGTGCCTCTGCCTGTAAACGCGCCCACAACGCTTCGGAATCGTGGCCACCATGACGTGGGCTGGGGTGTACGATTTGTGCGTGGGGGATGAACCCCGCCTCGTACAAGGGGCGAGCACTGGCGTGGCCGACGGTAACGGCCAGCGTGTGATCCGGCCAGACCACTGACGGCTGCCGTTTGCGCAATCCATCGAGATAGACGTTGGCTGCAAAGCTGCTGACGAACACGATGGCGTCGAAGGCATCGGGCATGGGAACGTTCCCGGGCTCCGGCAACTGGGGAGCCAAGGCCAGGGCCGGCAGATTGAGAACGTTCCATCCCCGGGTTTCAAGTCGGCCGGCAAGCGGCGCATTGCGGTGTTCGGGACGCGTCAGGATAACGGTTTGGGGCATGCCTGCCAGTACCCGGCTAACCGTGGTCCGGGTTGTCAGGCGACAAGAGACGGGCCAGAACTTCATCGGCCCCCTGGCTCATGAGGTTGCAGGCCACATCATTGCCGAGTTGTTCGGCTGCATCCAGTGGCCCGCGGGCTTGTGCTCGCATGACTTCAGAGCCATCCGGCTCAGCCACCAGGCCGCGAATGAAGATTTCATCGCCTTCGACCTCGGCATACGCTGCCAGCGGGACCTGACATGAGCCACCCAGCGCGCGTGACACTGCACGCTCGGCAAGTGAACAGGCCGTGGAATTAGCGCAAGCCAGTGGTGCCAGCCACTCGGCAAGCTCCGGACGCGATTCGAGGATTTCTATGCCCAGCGCGCCCTGGCCTGCCGATGGAAGGCTGGCCTCCACACTGACCTTGTTGCGGATACGATGCGACAGTTCAAGACGCTTGAGACCGACTGCAGCCAGAATGATGGCGTCATACTCACCACGATCCAGCTTGGCCAGCCGGGTATCCAGATTGCCTCGCAAGGGTGTGACCACCAGTTGCGGAAAGGCATGCTTGACCTGAGCCTGCCGCCGCAGGCTGGACGTGCCAACCACGGCCCCCGCCGGCATGTCGGCCAGGCTGGCATACTGATTGGAGACAAAAGCGTCACGTGGGTCGTCGCGCGGCATGATGACAGGCAATGCAAACGGGCTGGTCAGCTCAACCGGGACATCCTTGAGCGAGTGCACGGCCAGATCGGCCCGGCCATCGAGCAAAGCCGTTTCCAGCTCCTTGATGAACAACCCCTTGCCACCGATCTTGGACAGGGTGCGATCAAGAATGCGGTCGCCCTTGGTGGTCATTTCGAGCAGCTCGACCTGACACTCGGGGTAGTGGGCAACCAGCAGATCGCGAACATGATAAGCCTGCCAGAGGGCCAGACGGCTGGCACGGGTGGCAATGACAAGACGGGACGGCTGCGACATGATGTGCGCTTAGCCGGCCAGATATTTGAAGATGATGGCAGCAATAATGCCAATGGCGCCCAGAATGGACAGCCCTTGCAGCAGTGACAGGCCAGACTCGTACTTCTGGTTGGCCGAGGATTTGGTAAAAGCCATAACAAACCTTACGATGCAGTTGAACCATGTTTGGCGGACAGCCACTTGCCAACCCCGACAACAATGGAAGCGCCGAGAATTTCAAGGCCCAGCTTGAGCCCGCCGTGTGGAACCAGACCGACTCCGGTCGGATCCGGGCTGACCCATATACCCTGCCCGAGGTGTTGCAGCTGATTCAGCACAACCGGATCCGAAAGGATCAGACTGGCGGCAATCCAGCCGAGCAAGGCACCACCCGCTGTCACAACCAGCGGAAAACGGTCGATCAGCCTGAGGACTAGTGTACTACCCCAGACAATGATGGGCACGCTGATGACCAGACCGAAAATCACGTAATACATCTGATGATCCATGTGTGCGCTGCTCGCAGCACCCGCAATCGCGATGACATTATCCAGGCTCATGACCAGATCCGCTACGATGATGGTCTTGATGGCGGCACCCAGGGTGGCCCCACCAGTGACTGCATCATGGGACTCGGCAGCAGGCGCCAGAAGACGAATGCCGATCCAGAACAGCGTCAGGCCGCCTACCAGCCGCAACCAGGGGAGATCCAGCAACGCCAGCGCAAATGCAATGATGATGACGCGCAGCGCAATGGCACCCACCGTTCCCCAGATAATGCCCTGACGGCGACGGTTGGCCGGCAGGCCACGACAAGCCATGGCAATGACCACGGCATTATCGCCGCCCAGCAGGAGATCGATAACGACAATCTGAAAGAGCGCGCCCCAATGAAGCGCATCCATCTGGGTGCGCCCCTAAAGAACGCTTTGCAAGAGCTTGCCCATCTCGGATGGATCGCGCGTGGTGCGTATGCCACACTCCTCCATCACGGCAAGCTTTGCATCGGCAGTGTCATCCCCACCCGAAATCAGGGCGCCGGCGTGGCCCATGCGCTTGCCGGCCGGTGCAGTAACGCCGGCAATGAAGCCCACCACTGGCTTGGTCATGTTCTTCTGGGCCCAGCGTGCCGCCTCCACTTCGTCAGGGCCGCCGATTTCGCCGATCATGATGACGGCATCGGTGTCGGGATCCTCGTTGAACATCTTGAGGATGTCCACGTGCTTGAGCCCGTTGATGGGGTCACCGCCAATGCCCACGGCCGAAGACTGCCCCAGCCCCAGCTCGGTGACCTGGGCAACGGCTTCATAAGTGAGCGTGCCAGAACGGCTGACTACACCAATGCGGCCCTTGCGGTGAATATGACCGGGCATGATGCCGATCTTGATTTCGTCGGGCGTGATCAGGCCCGGGCAGTTGGGTCCAAGCAACAGCGTCTTCTTGTCTTCAGCACGCATGCGATTTCGCAAGGCCAGCATGTCACGCACCGGAATGCCTTCCGTGATGCAGATGACGAGGTCCAGGTCGGCATCCACCGCTTCCCAGATGGCGTCAGCCGCCCCGGCAGGCGGTACGTAAATGACGGAAACCGTTGCCCCGGTTGCATCGCGGGCGTCTTTCACGGAACCATAAATGGGAATGCCCTCGAAATCTTCGCCGGCACGCCGGGGATGAACCCCGGCTACAAAAGCCGCCTGGCCATTGGCATATTCGCGGCAGGCACGGGTGTGGAACTGTGCGGTCTTGCCGGTAATACCCTGGGTGATGACTTTGGTATCTTTATTGATCAGAATCGACATGATTAACCTTCAGGATTGTGCTTGGCGAGTGGCTTCAACGACTTTGATGGCTGCTTCGGCCATCGTGTCGGCGCTGATGATGGGCAGTCCGGAATCAGCCAGGATCTGTTTGCCCAGCTCTTCGTTGGTGCCCTTCATGCGGACCACCAGCGGGACGTCCAGATTGACCGCCTTGCAGGCAGCCACCACGCCTTCGGCAATGACGTCACACCGCATGATGCCGCCAAAGATATTGACCAGAATCGCCTTGACATCATCGTTGGCCAGCATGATCTTGAAGGCTTCCGTCACCTTTTCGACCGTGGCGCCGCCGCCCACATCAAGGAAGTTGGCCGGCTCGCCACCATACAACTTGATGGTATCCATGGTGGCCATGGCCAGCCCGGCGCCATTCACCAGGCAGCCGATGTTGCCGTCCAGCTGAATGTAGGCCAGATCGTGCTTGCTGGCTTCGATCTCTGCCGGGTCTTCCTCGTCCAGATCACGATAAGCCAGGATATCGGCTTGCCGGAACAGGGCGTTGGAATCAAAGTTGAACTTGGCGTCCAGCGCAATGACTTCGTCGTCACCCGTCACGATCAGCGGGTTGATCTCTGCCAGCGATGCATCGGTATCCCAGTACACCTGATAGAGTTTCTGCATCTGGTCGGCAGCCTGCGCAATGGCGCCATCAGGCATGCCAATGCCGCGCGCCAGTTCCGTGGCTTCGGATTCGGTCAGACCGGTTGCCGGGTCAACAAACACCTTGAGGATTTTCTCGGGTGTGGCTTCGGCCACCTCTTCGATTTCCATGCCGCCCTCGCTGGACGCCATGACACAGACCCGCTGTGTGGCGCGGTCGGTGACCACCGCCAGATAAAATTCTTGCTGAATATCCGCGCCCTCTTCAATCAGCAGGCGCTTGACTTCCTTGCCTTCAGGACCGGTCTGGTGAGTCACCAGTTGCATGCCCAGGATGTCAGTGGCGTACTGACGGACCTCGTCCAGAGAGCGCGCGAGCTTCACCCCGCCCCCCATACCTCGTCCGCCAGCGTGAATCTGGGCCTTGACCACCCATACGGGTCCGCCGAGTTTTTCGGCAGCCGTCATGGCTTCGTCAATGGAAAAAGCCGGAAAGCCACGCGGCACACGCACGCCGGCCTGGCTGAGCAGCTCCTTGCCTTGGTATTCGTGAATATTCATTTTTTATCCGTTTGAGTGTTGGAAAAAGTAGATCCGGTGGGGCTGACATACCATTTCGGGTAGTGTTCCTTGACGACCGCACCGCCAGCACGCAACGCGTGGCATCCATCGATATGAAACGGCCGGGTAGACGTCTTGGCTGATTCCTCAGACTGGGTGTCATTGCGGCGCTGACCAGCCATGGTCTGAATCGCGGCTGTAGGCAACACGTAGGTCAATTCAGTCAGGTGCGTACAACCTGCCGTACGCCCGAAACGCTTCCTGACCGCATCACGAAAGCGACGCAGCAGATTGAGCCCGACCAGATCCCGGTAATCCGGGGCAATACGGACACAATGCTCGCCGTAAGGCGCGGCGTCGTAAGCTGCCTGGCTATCGGTAATGTTGTAGTCACGATCAATGGTGACACGCAGATGGATGTGATGGACGGGATCACCCGCTTTATGGATGCTCCCGTCCCTGATTGGATAGTCGTAAGCCTTGACGTCAATCAGCTCCGCTTCGAGATCCCACTGGCCGTCGTCGCGAGCAAACGCATTGATGGTAATGCGACGGGTATGCAAGGGCTCGCGAGAAACGTCTGGGGCGGGTAGCGGCATGGAATACAGAAAACGTCAAACCGATCAAGCGCTCAAGTATAACGCAGCTGACCTGCAGCCTTTACCATCGCCTCGAGCGCGGCGCGGGTTTCCGGCCAGTCGCGTGTCTTCAGTCCGCAGTCGGGATTGACCCACAGACGCTCCTTGGGCAGGCGCTTGGCAGCTTTCTTCATGAGATCGACCATCCAGCCTTTATCGGGGATATTTGGTGAATGAATATCATAGACGCCGGGGCCAATGTCATTGGGATAGTGGAAGTCTTCAAACGCCTCAAGCAGTTCCATGTGCGAGCGCGAGGTCTCGATGGTGATGACGTCTGCATCCATGGCCGCAATGGACTCGATGATGTCGTTGAATTCCGAGTAGCACATATGGGTGTGGATCTGGGTATCGTCAGCCACACCACTGGTCGACAGGCGGAAGCAATCGACAGCCCACGACAGATAGTTGTCCCAGTCGGCCCGACGCAGCGGCAGCCCCTCACGGAATGCGGGCTCGTCAATCTGAATGACACCAATACCGGCGGCTTCCAGATCTTGCACTTCGTCCCGCAAGGCCAGCGCCAGTTGACGGCAGGTCACGTCGCGCGGCTGGTCGTCACGCACAAAGGACCAGTGCAACACGGTGACCGGGCCGGTCAGCATGCCCTTGACCGGCTTGTCGGTCAGGGACTGGGCATACGAGGACCAGCCTACGGTCATGGGTGCCGGACGGGTTACGTCACCAAAAATGACCGGAGGTTTGACACAGCGTGAGCCGTAGCTTTGTACCCAGCCGTTGCGGGTAAAGGCAAAACCGCCCAGCAACTCACCGAAATACTCCACCATGTCGTTGCGCTCGGGCTCGCCGTGCACCAACACGTCCAGACCAATTTCTTCCTGGAAACGGATGACTTCCTTGATCTCGTTGCGTATGGCCTCTTCGTAGGCAGCATCAGAGAGTTCACCATTGCGCCATTTTCTGCGCAGCGCGCGGATTTCTGCCGTCTGCGGGAAGGAGCCAATGGTGGTGGTCGGAAACGCGGGCAGCTTGAGCTTGCTGCGCTGGCCCTGAATCCGGTCATTGAAGGGCGTACGCTGCAACGACAATTTGCTCGCCTCTTCCAGGCGGCGGGCCACGGCAGCGTGATGAATGCGGGTGGAGGCTGCACGCGCAGCCAATGCCGCACGCTGATCAGCCAGTGCCTGCCTGACCGTGTCATCAGCGCTGCCATCCATATCGGCAGCCAGCCAGGCCAGCTCGTCCAGCTTCTGGAGGGCAAATGACAGCCAGCTGCGAAGTTCGGGGTCAATCTCGGTTTCGACAGACAGATCCACCGGCACGTGCAGCAGCGAGCATGACGGTGCCAGCCAGAGGCGGTCACCCAGACGCGCCGCAACCGGAGCCAGTTGCTCACGAACACGGTCCAGGTCGGTACGCCAGATATTGCGGCCGTCAATGACGCCGGCAGACAATACCTGGTCATCACGCAGGGCATCAGCCACCGGTTGAAGCTGATCGGGCGCCCGCACCAGGTCAACATGCACACCAGCCACCTGCAGACCATCCAGTACGGTCAGATTGTCACGCAGGCCTTCAAAGTATGTGGCCAGCAAAATGGATACACCCGCGGTGCTGAGCGCTTCGTAGACACCAGCGTACGCCTGCTTCCAGGCGTCCGAGAGATCAAGGGCCAGAATGGGCTCATCAATCTGCACCCACTCTACGCCCAGGTCACGGATACGGGTGAGCACCTCTTTGTAGACGGGTACCAGGCGATCCAGCAAGGCGAGCTTGCCTTCATCTGCCGGGCCCGCTTCGAATGCATCGCCCTTGCCCAGCCACAGCCAGGACAGGGGACCGGGAATCACCACCTTGACGCGATGGCCAAGATCCAGCGCTTCCTGAATCTGGTCGAAGAGCTCGATACGGGCAATGCGATATCCCTGATCGGGCGAAAGCTCGGGCACAATGTAGTGATAGTTGGTGTCGAACCACTTGGTCATTTCGCAGGCCGCTGCCGGCGTGCCACTGGGTGCACGCCCCCTGGCCATCCGGAACAGTGTGTCCAGGCTGACAGGCTGGCTGTCGTCCTGTTCGAAGCGTGCCGGTACGGCACCCAGCAAGGTGGTCCATTCCAGGATATGGTCGTACCAGGCAAAATCACCCACGGGAACCAGGTCCAGTCCGGCGTCAGCCTGCTGTTGCCAGTGGCGCTGGCGCAGCGTCTTGCCGGTAGCCAGAAGCTCATCAATGCTCAGGCTGCCGTTCCAATACGCTTCCTGTGCATGCTTGAGCTCGCGGTCGGCCCCGATACGGGGAAACCCCAGATTATGAATGACGGTCATGCTTGTGCCCTTGAAATCATAGAAGAATAAACAAAAGCTCTATTGTGCCCGTCTTTCAGCTTGAATCAAAATCAAACTTGTCAGCTTGAATATGAATATTTCTCATATAATGGCGGGTTATTCGCTTGTTGCTTCTTTTGTCGCCAATAAAACCATGCTTGAAGTTCGTCATCTGCGTACCCTTTCTGCCATCCGCGATACGGGCAGCCTGATGGAAGCGGCCGAAAGCCTGCACGTCACCCAGTCTGCTCTGTCGCATCAGTTGCGGGATCTTGAGCAACGCCTGGGTACGCCGCTGCTGAATCGGCGCACACGCCCTGCCCGCCTCACGACGGCGGCCCTTCGCATTATCGCCCTGGCCGATGATGTCCTGCCCCGGATTCGTGCTACCCAGCTGGAGTTGCAACGACTGGCCGCCGGGCGTACCGGACGGCTGTATCTGGCCATTGAATGCCACTCGTGCTTTCAATGGCTGATGCCGGCACTGGACGCCTTTCGCCATGACTGGCCCGATGTCACCCTGGATCTTTCTGCCGCTTTTTCCTTTGCGCCACTGCCCGCCCTGGTTCGAGGTGACCTGGACGTCGTCATCACTTCTGATCCTGTCAGCCTGGACAATGTGTCCTATTGGCCGCTATTTCGGTACGAACTGATACTGGCCGTGGCCAGCAGCAGCCCGCTGGCCCGGTGCCGCTATATCGAAGCGGAACAACTGAGTGACCAGGTGCTGATCACCTATCCGGTGGAACGCGAACGGCTGGATGTTTTCAATTATTTCCTGGATCCGGCTGGCGTGGAACCTGCCGATTGCCGGCAGGCGGAACTCACGCCGGTCATTGCCCAGCTGGTGGCCAGCCAGCGTGGTGTGGCGGCCCTGCCCAACTGGGCCGTGACAGAATACCTGGGTCATGGCTGGCTGGATGTCTGTCATCTGGGCGAAAAAGGGGTGTGGCGCACGCTTTATGCAGCCGTGCGTACCGAAGATGCCGATGCCGATTACATGCAGGCCTTTGTAGAACAGGCAAGAAAAACGTGTTTTGGCTCGTTGAGCGGCATCAGGGAGCCGCTGGCGGAGGCAAGTCTCCAAGCAAGCGGCGTATCAGCTCGGGAGCAAACCCCCGCGACATCATGAAACGGTACTGTCGGGCGTATTCTTTGGGCGAATCGGCAGGCTGACCGAAGCGCTTTTCCCAGACTGCTTGTGCACGCTCGGCTTCGGTTGTCTGAACACCATCACGCAGGCTGGCAATAATGGTGTCGGTAATGCCATGCTGGCGGAGCTCGTGGGCCAGGCGCTGCCAACCGTACCTGGCCAGCCGACGATTAAGCAGGCTGTGCGCAAAACGCTGGTCACACTGCCAGCCCTGTTCGGCGAGTTCATCAAGTAGCTGATGGAGCTCGGCCGTACTACCGGCGTGAGGTGCCAGCTTGCGCTCGAGCTCGACCCGAGAGTGCTCGCGTCGTGACAGGTAGCCCACGGCCCGAGCCTTGAGCGTTGGAGCAGCCGATGTTGCCGCCATGGGAGTCAGGCACTGGTGTCGTCGGCCGCAGCGGATTGGGCAGCCGCTTCTGTGCCCGCCAGGGGCTTGATGCCAAAGTGTTCACGCACACGGTTTTCGATTTCACTTGCCATATCGGGGTGTTCAAGCAAGTATTGACGGACGTTGTCGCGCCCCTGACCGATGCGATCGCCATCGTAACTGAACCAGGAACCGGCCTTGTCGACAATACCGGCCTTGACGCCCAGGTCAAGGATTTCACCGTGGCGTGAGATGCCTGCCCCGTAGAGAATATCGAATTCAGCCTGTTTGAAGGGAGGCGCCACCTTGTTCTTGACCACCTTGACGCGGGTTTCATTACCGACGATTTCGTCACCTTTTTTAATGGCACCGATGCGCCGGATGTCGAGGCGGACGGAAGAATAGAATTTGAGCGCGTTTCCGCCGGTGGTGGTTTCAGGGTTGCCGAACATGACGCCGATTTTCATGCGGATCTGGTTGATGAAGATGACCATGCAGTTGGCGCGCTTGATGTTGGCCGTAAGCTTGCGCAGGGCCTGACTCATGAGGCGGGCCTGCAAACCGGGAAGGGAGTCACCCATGTCGCCTTCGATTTCGGCCTTGGGTACCAGAGCCGCTACCGAGTCGATGACAATAAGATCCACCGAACCGGAACGTACCAGCGCGTCGGTGATTTCAAGGGCCTGTTCGCCGGTGTCGGGCTGAGAGATGAGGAGGTCTTCGAGATTGACCCCGAGACGCGAGGCGTACTGGACATCCAGGGCGTGCTCGGCATCCACAAACGCACAGACACCACCGATTTTTTGCATTTCGGCAATGACCTGCAGGGTAAGCGTGGTTTTACCGGAGGATTCGGGGCCGTAGACCTCGACCACCCGGCCGCGTGGCAACCCGCCAACGCCCAGGGCGATATCCAGCCCCAGCGAGCCAGTGGAGACGGTTTGGATGTCATGGCTGGCGGCCTGATCGTCGCCATAACGCATGACCGAACCCTTGCCAAACTGCCTTTCGATTTGAGTAATGGCGGAAGCCAGCGCCTTGGCGCGTTCTGCAGCGGCCGCGCTGCGATCCTTGTCAGACATAGAGAACCTTTAATTGAAACGTGATGGTGACAGCAATTTTGACAAGCTTGGCAGAAAAGAACGGGGCTTGCAAATGCCGGCGGGATGGTTTTGTCCTTGTTTACCTTGCGGCTATTATACTGTATAAATAATCAGTGTCTCAAGCAGGCGGCAATGACTTGGCACATACCTTGCCCAGCTGTTTCATTCGTTGGCCAGTATACGGCCATTGTGCGTACAATCGCTGATTCGTTTTACTTTCCCAACCGGTTCATTCAATATCATGTGGTTTTAGAATCTACGCGTCTTTCGTCTGCAACCCCAATGGCAACCTCAGGCTGCCGAACTGGAATCCGCACTTGAAGATCAGGCTTTTCAACCTGCCGGCTCGCAAGACATGCAGGCGGCCGGCTGGGTGCCCCCGGCCCCTCATGCAGGCCTGGTGCATGCCCTGAACGGGCAGTTGCTGCTGAAGCTGCGCATAGAAAAAAAGCTGCTGCCAGCCACGGTAGTCAACCAGTTCGTCAATCGGCGGGCCCAGGATATCGAAGACGAACAGGGTTGGCGCCCGGGCCGACGCCAGCTGAAGGAAATCAAGGAACAGGTCACGACCGAACTCCTGCCCAAGGCATTCAGCATTGCACGCGACACCGCTGTATGGATAGATACCCGTCATCACTGGCTGATTGTGGATGCCGCTGCCGTGGCACCGGCTGACAGTGTCATGCACTTGCTGTCCCAGGTCTTGCAGCCCTTTCCTGTCATGCCATGGTCACTGACTCACTCACCCGCCAGCACCATGACGGGCTGGCTGCTGGATGGCCCCGCTACCGCTCCTTTCACCATTGACCAGGATGCCGAACTGCGCGCCACTGACGACAGCCGGGCAACGGTGCGGTTTGTCCGTCACAGCATTGACGAAGACGACGTCAAGCGGCATATTGACGCCGGCAAGCGCTGTACACGGCTGGGCCTTACCTGGGCCGACCGTGTCTCGTTCGTGCTGACCGATGCGCTTGAAATCAAGCGCCTCACACCGCTGGATATCCTCACGGACAACCTGGATCAGCAGGCTGATGATGCCGCCGAACAGTTTGATGCCGACTTCACCCTCATGACCAGCGAGGTCAGCAACATGCTGTCCGATCTGTCCGACGCCCTGGGTGGCGAACAAGTCTGAAAATGCCTAATCGGCCCCCACCAGCAAGGCATCGTCGGGGCCAATATGGGCAGGCGGGCGCCACGTCACGTCGCGCAATGAATGCTGGACCAGGTCCTCTACCCCCATCAGCACGGCAAAGATTGCCATTCTTACCGGGATTCCGTTATCCGTCTGCCGAAAGATGGCCAGACGCGGATCATCATTGAGATCCACGCTCAGGTCGTGGGCGTCCTCCCGGCTATCGCGGGGCATGGGGTGCATGATGATGACGTCATCCTTGCAGAAGGCGTCAATCATGTTCCGGTTCACCTGAAACTGCGGTCGGTAGCCTTCAAGCTCTTCGGCTGCGAAGCGTTCTTTCTGCACACGGGTCGCGTAAATCACGTCGGCGCCAGACAGCCCCTCTTCCAGCTGGCTGGTCTGTTCGATCACGTGGCCATGGCGCGATGCCTGCTCGAGCACATGCTCGGGCATCTCCAGGCCCGGCGGTGATACCAGCGTGAATTTCAGGCCACGATACAAGGCCAGCAGCTTGATCAGGGAATGAACGGTACGGCCGTATTTCAGGTCACCCACCATGGCGATGTGGGAGCCATCCAGCAACTTGCCCAGACGAGAGAACTCGGTCAATATCGTGTAGAGATCCAGCAATGCCTGACTGGGATGTTCGCCCGGACCGTCTCCGCCATTGACCACCGGAATATTGGTTGCCTGGGCAAACTCGGCCACTGAGCCTTCTTCCGGGTGGCGGATCACCATGGCATCCACATAGCCACTCATGACACGGCTGGTGTCGTAAATCGACTCGCCCTT
>Ga0079226_10002888_pt1 | contig 13237 bp, 14 predicted proteins | sample Poulit2014_FD_76345 | JGI IMG/M metagenome (GOLD analysis project Ga0079226, IMG submission 76345) | Agricultural soil microbial communities from Georgia to study Nitrogen management - Poultry litter 2014 | ecosystem: Environmental > Terrestrial > Soil > Agricultural land | place: USA: Georgia... | reverse complement strand
TCTACTACTTCATTTAATCCTGTCTGTCTTTCTAAAACTATGAGAGCTCCTATCTTCTGCCGAGACAAAGATGCTATTGCATCTACTATTTCATCTACTGTTTTATTTATACTTTCTCCTTCTACTTCAATGAAAGACTTTGTAAAAAATCTACTTCTACCTATGTATTCTAACCCTCTCCTAAGCTCTGGTTGAAATACAATTAGAATGGCAAGAACACCTACAGTCATAGTCTTTTCTAATATCCAATAAACTGTAAATAGCTCTAACCATTCACTTATTTTTGTTGCAATAAATAATACTAAAATTCCTTTTGTCAATTGTTCAGCTCTTGTTTCTCTAATTAACATAAACAATTTATAAAAAGCAACCGCAACTATCAATATATCGATAATATCTCTTATTCTTATATTTATAAAAAGCTCTTTAAGTTGTTGCAATGATCCTCACACCTTTTATCTATATATTAAAATATAGTTCTATCACCCTAATTATATACTAAATATTTATTAATTGAAATACAGAAAATAAAAAATAGCTTGTACTCTTCTTAATTCTCTAATTTTTTCATCGTATTATTAAAAGAGTCTTCTATTTTTAGAAAGGCTTCTTTAGTAATTGTATCATAGTTTTCTTGCCCCTTCAAAACTTCTCCTGTTGGAATTATTTCATATTGAAATTTTCCATTTGCTGTATACTTATTTACCCAAGTAGGTATATATTGGATTTCTTTAATTTTTGTTTCTTCATCCTTAAAGTTTTTTTCTACTTGCAATTTAACAATTACTCCATCTTCCGTATACTTATTATTTACATTTTCTCTTCGTTGATTAGACAAAAAGTTTCCCATTGAATATATTACAAAAGTTTCACTTCCATTTTTAGTTATAATGTCTGAACTTTGTACTACATGAGGATGGCTCCCTAATATAATATCTACTCCCCAATCTGCCAATTTATTCCCTAAATCTATTTGTTCTTGGCTAGGTTCCTGTTGATATTCATTTCCCCAATGAATAAAAACTATTATTAAATCAACATCTTCATCTTTAGCTTTTTCTATATCTTCCTTAATTTTTTCTTCATCAATAAGGTTTATCATGTAATTTAACTCTTTTGGATCCAAAGTATGCTCCATTCCATTACAACCATAGGTATAGGATAATATAGCCATCGAAATATCATTAATATTTTCAATAAGTAAAGAACTATTCGGCTCCTTATAAGTGCCAATATTCTTCATTCCACGGTCTTCAATAGCCTTTATAGTTGATATAAGACCTTCTTTTCTTTGATCTAAACAATGATTATTAGCTGTCGTAAGAATATCATACCCTGCATTTTTTATAGCATCTAAAGTTTCCACTGGGGAATTAAAATTAGGATATCCTACAAAACCTACTTCTGGCCCTGCTGTTACAGTTTCAAAGTTTCCTAAAGATAAATCTGCTGATTCAATGTATTTTTTCACATGCTTAAAAGGGCCATTAAAATCATAACTATCCATAGCTGGATTATAGCCCGCTTTTATCTGGGGTGAGTGAAACATTATATCTCCTGTTGCTAAAATAGTAGCAGTTGTTTTTTTATCTATAACCTTATCTACTTCATCTCTATTTTCTTCATCCTCCTTAGGAGTAGTTTCAGTAACTTCTGATTTTTCATCTAAATTTTTTTGTATTTTGTCAAAAGAAGAAATATTCTGGGCTGCAAAAAATAAAATAACTAAAGAAACCAAAATTATCAATAAATTTGATCTTTTCCCCGCTTTTTTTCTTCCCAAAATTTCAACCCCTTTTTATTATAACCTTATTATTAGCTTATAATATTTTTTTATTTTTTCAACTATTTCTTGTCTTCTCTCTCTGTATCTATATATCTTGTTTTAGAATCATAAACATAATGACTTAATCTTTTTTGATTAAACCACCACAAATAAACTACATAGGGTACAAAAAATATAGTAAGTTGAGGCAAGTTGGCCATTAAAATAAAGTCAAAAATTCCATGAAATATTACAGGCATTAGTAAGGATTTATAATAATTTGCCCTGGTTCTTGTTTTATCTTGACTAAATTTTGCTAAGGATAAATAATAACCCATTGTTATACCAAATACTGCATGGGCGGGTACAGAAAAAATTCCTCTATATAAACCAATATATGGGTTATTGGTGTATCTATATACAACGTAAATTATATTTTCTACTGTAGCAAAGCCCATAGATGCAAAAACCGAATATACAATACCATCTAATTTTTCATTGAAATATTCAGAGTTATAGGCTACTTTTAATACTACTAATCTTTTAAAATATTCTTCTGTAAGACCTGCTACTATAAAAGCAGTATAAAATGTCCCTAATATTCCTGGAAAAACATTGAGATAACTAAAAAATTTTTCTACAAATACAGTTGGTATAACTGACAGCGCTCCTAATGTAAAAGTAAAAAATAAGTTTTTAAATGGTTCTCTATCATATCTATCACTTAAATATATCCCTAAAATAATTGCTATTCCAGGAGTAATAGCTATAATAAATAATCTTGTATTCAATTTATATCCTCCTTATATGCTATATTACTTTATATTATTAACAATTTTAAAAATATTATGGGATATATTTTAAATACAAAAGTAGCCTATAAGTTTAAAACTTAAAGGCTACCTCTTCATCTAAAAATCTCTCAACTTTTTCAGCAGTATTCATATTTAAAACCTTCTCCACTACAGGTTCTAATTCTTTTTGAGACATATTTTTTATAATCCATCTTGATTTCAATATGGAAGATGAGCTCATACTAAATTCATCTAATCCCATACCTAATAATATTGGGACTAGTTTTTCATCACCTGCTGCTTCTCCACACATTCCTACCCATATACCTTCATTATGTCCACAATCTATTGTATTTTTTATCAATCTAAGAACAGCTGGATGATATTGGCTATATAAATGAGATATAGTTTGATTACCTCTATCTACTGCTGTTGTATATTGAATTAAATCATTTGTTCCTATACTAAAAAAATCTACTTCCTTTGCAAACCTATCTGCTTGAACTGCTACGGCAGGAATTTCTACCATTATTCCTAGTTCAAGATTTTTATCAAATTCAATATTTTCTTTCCTTAAATCTTCTTTAACCATATCTACTGTTTCTACCGATTGTCTAACTTCATTAATTGTTGATATCATAGGAAACATTATTTTAATATTCCCATATGCACTTGCTCTTAATATTGCTCTTAATTGAGTTTTAAATATTTCTTGTCTATCCAAACATAATCTAATGGCTCTATAACCTAGGAAAGGATTCATTTCTTCTGGCATGTCGATATAAGGTATATCTTTATCCCCACCTACATCAAGAGTTCTAATAATAACAGGTTTTCCATCCATTTTTACAGCTACTTCTTTATAGGCTTCAAATTGTTCTTCTTCTGAGGGCATTCTATCTCTGTCCATGAATAAAAATTCTGTTCTATATAGTCCTATTCCCTCTCCATCATTTTTTAATACATTATCTACATCTTTGGGACCACCTATATTTGCTGCAATTTCAACTTCAACTCCATCTTTACTAATGGATTTTTTGCCTTTCATACTTTGTAGTTTTTCTTTGAACTCTTCAATCTTTTTAATCTTTTCTCTATAGTTCTTTATTTCTTCCTCTGTTGGGTTAACAAAAATACTTCCATCACTTCCATCTATTATTAAAAGATCTCCCATTTCTATATTATTCATTACTTCTTTTACTCCGGCTATAGCTGGAATATCTAAAGTTCTTGCTATAATAGATGTATGGGAAGTTCGACCCCCTAATTCAGTTACAAATCCTACTACCTTATCCTTATCCATTTGGGCTGTATCCGAAGGAGTTAAATCCTTTGCTATAATAATACTATTTTCATCTAACTTAGATAAATCCACCTCTTCAACTCCCAATAGGTTTCTAAGAAGCCTTGATGAAACATCCTTCAAATCCAAAGCTCGTTCTTTTAAATACTCATCTTCAATAGATTCAAATATAGTGATAAACTCATCTGAAGATTCTTTAGTTGCCCAATCAGCAGTATATTTATTCGTAGTTATCTTTCCTTTTATAGTTTCTATAAATTCAGGATCCTCCAACATCATTTTATGAGCATTAAAAATCTCTGCTTCTTCTTTTCCTACCTTTTCTATTGTTCTATGATATATTTCAACTATTTCTTCTATACTTTTTTTAAGTGCAAGTTCAAATCTTTCTATCTCTTTTTTTGGTTCTTCAGTATAATCTTTTTTTATATCTATTAAAGTTTCTTCCTTAAGCAAAGCTTTTCCTATAGCTATACCTGAAGAGGTACTTATCCCTTTCATTAAATCCACTCCTACTCATTAAATTTATTGTCTATTAGAGCTACTAAACTTTTTACAACTTCTTCTTCATCTTCTCCATTAGCTTGTATTGTAATAGTATCGTTCATTGATGCACCCATACTTAATACTCCCATTATACTTTTAGCATTGTATTCTTTACCATCTTTTAGAACTTTTACATCTGATACATATTTTGATGCCTCTTTTACAAATAAACTAGCAGGTCTTGCATGCAATCCAGTCTCGTTTTTTAATGTTACATCTTCTTTATACATATTTATTCCTCCTAATCTTTTCTATTTTTATAACAACAGTTTTATTTAAATAATAACTGTTATATTTGAAATTATATGATTTTAATTTGTTAGTAATTTATATGCTTCATTTTTATCATTAACATTTCTTAGCTTTTCTATTTTTTCTTCATTATCTAGCATATTGTAAAATTTTCTAAATGCCATTTTCACAATATTCTTAGAGCCATGTCTAAAAGCAATTATAAATACCATATCTACCATATTTCCTGACCAATCTATAGGTTCATTTAATGTAGCAACTGCTACAACTTGCTCTATTACTGAACCAGGACTTCCATGGGGAATAGCTATACCTTTCCCAATTGCTGTAGAAGTAATTAGTTCCCTTTCAAGAGCCTCATCTAAATACATACCCTTTACATACCCTTGGCCAACTAACTCTTTTACTAAAAAAGTAATTACTTCTTCCTTTCTTTTAAAATTTAATTTAGGAAAAATTAAATTTGTTTTAAATAACTTTGAAGTTTTATCTATGCTATTCGTTTTTCTATAATACTTTTTGCCTCCCTCACTTCCAATCCATTCCTTTATCTTTTTGACATCTTCATGATTAATAAACGGACTGACTTTTATCATAGCTTTTCCCGGTTCTTTTATATCTACTGTTGAAATTATTAAATCAAAAGTACTGTAATCTATTGTAGATAATTCTTGTTTTGAAACCACCCTTACAATTTCTAAATTTGATATTGCTTTTTCTAGTCTAATGGAAACTAGTTGAGATGTACCTACTCCACTGATACATACTACAACAACTTTTGTTTTATAATTTTGCCTTTCCAATGCTGCCCCAATATGAATTGTTATATAAGCTATTTCTTCTTCTGGCACTTCAACACCATATTGCTTCTCAAATAGAGTACTACTAGCCCAACTAGCTCCAAAAATACTAGGGTAATTCTTTTTAACTTCTTCTAGTAGAGGGTTTTCAATCTTAAGTCCAAATTTTAATCTATTTATAGTAGGCCTTAAATGAAGGGCTAAACCATTTAAAAGCTGTTTGTCATCAGTTAAATCTATAGATAAAATATTACCTATTAAGTCTATAATTTCCCTTGCAAAATGAACGTTTTCATTGTTATAATGATTTTTTCTAAACTGAAATTTAGAACCTAATAAATGTATGGTAATATAATATATTTCTTCTTTTAGAAATAACAAGCCAAAAATATCCTCTATTTTCTTCCCTATAAGTGTAGCCATTTTATATTCTTCTTTATTTTCCAATTGGTTCTTTGTATCCTCAGTAATATTAAATTTTTTATTTAATTTTGATCTCCTCATAGAAATAGCAATGTTTTTTGAAAGATTAATACTAGCCTCTTCAGATAATTTAAATTCTAGTTCTTCTTCTACTTCATCTAAAATTTTTTTAATATAAGGTGATATTTCATCTTCACTTATAATATCTCCTATTAATCTTCTAATATCTTTTTCTTCACCTTTTATTTCTATACCATAATTTTGCTTTCTTAAAAGTGATACCTTATATTTTTTTATGCTTTCTTCTATTTTATTTAAATCTTTCAAAATAGTAATTCTACTTACAAAAAGCTCTTTGGCTAACTCTTCCATAATTATAGGTTTTTTTGTTTCTAATAACTTTGTTAATATATATAATTGTCTTTCTTCTGGTGAATAAGGCTGGATATAAGAAACTTTATTATATATTACTTCTTTAAACTCATCCTCTTTTCCCTTTTTTATATCAAGCCAAACTCCAATTCCTGGCTTCCTAATAACATGTCCCGTATCTTTTTCTTCAAGAAATTCTTCTATACCATTTAAATCATTTCTTATAGTCCTATTGGAAACCTGAAGAATCTTTGCAAGTTCTGTAACAGTAATAGGAGTGGTTCTATTAAATAATATTTTTAGTATTTCAATCCATCTTTTTTTTATTATTTTATTCATAACTACACCTCAAAATAATAGATACGGCAACTTGTTTACATATTCAATTATATTTTATCATATAGCTTATATATTATCTATATTTAAAAGGTACTGTTTTTTTACATAAGTTTGTGGCAATTAGTTACTAATACATTACTCTAAAATCTACTAGACTATTTTGTTTATTCATTTTTATACAGGTAAATTAAAAGTCCTAGAAAAAATTTCTAGGACTTTTAGTAATATGATTTATTAAAATTCTTTAAATGTTTCTTTCTTTGCATTACATATAGGACAATTATCTGGCGCTCCATTTACAGACACGTACCCACAAATTGGACATGCATAAATAACCTTATATTCTGGATCCTTTCCAGTGTCAACTTCTTCTTTAGCTTTTCCAAAAAGTTCTGCATGATACCTTTCTGCTTTTAAAGCTAATTTTAGGGTAGCAATTGCAGCTTTTTCTTCTTGCATTTCTGCCACTGCTATGTATGCTGGATACATTTGCTCTACTTCAAACAACTCTCCTCCTCTTGCTGCTTCTAAATTCTCTGAAGTAGTTCCAATTCCAAAACCTGCTACTGATGTAACTGAAAAATCACCTTTTTCATTTTTTAATGCCCTAAAATGTCCTTTAGCATGAATTTCTTCTGCATAAGATATTGCTCTAAATAATCTTCCTACACTTGGAAAACCATCTTTATCTGCTACATCTCCCCAAGCTCTATACCTCATATGTGCTTGGCTTTCACCACCAAAAGCAGAACGTAAATTTTCAGAAGTCATTGCATTCATTTAAAATCCCCCTTCTTTATATTTATTTTTATATTTGTTTCTTCTTACTTTATATCATTTACCCTAAAAAGCCAATAACAAACATTAAATATATATATAATATTCCTTAACTTTCCTTGTATTGTTTAAATATAAATGCGTAAAATAAGTTACACATAACTTTTAATTAATATATTTTTTTAAATATATAATCACAAGGAGTGTACAAAGTGAAGAATATTAATCCTAATGCTAGAAAAGGTCTTGAAGAATTTAAAGTTGAGCTAAGTAAAGAATTGGGTTTAGAAGATAATATACCAAATATATTTCATGCTGGTAAAGTTGGAGGATTAATGACTAGAAATTTAGTTGAAATGGGACAGAAAAATTTAATCAATGATGAAAATGAAAGTGAATATAAAGATTAGCCCCTATACTTGGGGCTAATAATATTTTCTACTATCTAAATCTTCTTGAACAATTCTTAGCGCTTCACCAAACCTCTGAAAATGTACAACTTCTCTTTCTTTTAAAAATCCCAATGTATCATTAACTCCTGCATCATCACTAACCCTTATTAAGTACTCATATGTGGCTCTTGCCTTTTGTTCTGCCGCCATATCTTCATGTAAATCAGCTATAGGATCTCCTTTCGACTGTACATATGATATTGTCCATGGTGCTCCAGCAGCATCATGAGGATATGGGCTTTTACCATGATTTACGTAATGAGCTTCAAAAGGTGTTCCTTTTATCTCATCAACTGATGCATCCTTTACTAGTTTCCAAACTATTGTCCCAATTATTTCCCAATGAGCCAATTCTTCTGTACCTATATCGGTAAGTAATCCTTTAGCTTCATTTGTAGGCATTGTCCATCTTTGAGTTAAGTACCTAATTCCTGCCGATAATTCTCCATCTGGTCCTCCAAACTGTTCTAATATCATAGCTGCCAAAGTAGGATTTGTAGAATCAACCCTAACTGGGTATTGAAGTTTCTTTTCATATATCCACATACAACTTTCCCCCTTACATTAAACTATAATCAATTTCCCATGGCCATGGACTTTTTATATAAGACCAAGGACATCCGCTCATTCCGGTATACTTCAAAAGTCCATATTTTGCTTCATATAAATCTACTAATTCCTTATACTTTTGAAAGTGTCTATTATGGACCCTTAGGGCTCTTTCATCAGTAGGATGTGTATCTAAATAAAGATTTGTTTCTACTAATACAAAGCTTATTTCCATTATCTCTTTCAATAATTGTAATTGATCATTATCCATAATACCTTCCTCCTCTACTACTATTTCTTTCAGTCATATACGGTTCATATAATTCTGGAAAGAGAGTTCCTTTTCTAAGTGCTTCCTCTGGTGAAAAAATTTGATTCATAATTTGAAAAGGAACGTATGCTCTAGCTAGTTGTTTCATTTAAATCCCTCCTAAAGTAATAATCTCTACATCTTACGCAATTCTCCTTAAAAAGTTACAATCATAAAAAATAAAGAGAATCTAGTTTTTTCTCACTTCTCCTTTATAGGGTTTATTATATAGAAAGAGTTTATAATTTATATTTTTATATTCTAAAACTATGAAACTTTCTAGAACCTTTATTATTTTACTAAATATAAAAAAGCTTTTGTTTAGGTTTAAACCTAAACAAAAGCTTTTAACACTATATTTTATAGAAAAACTAACAATGAGAAAAAACACTCCCTCGTTCTCAGTCGTTCACTATATGACAAGCTACATAGTGATTATCCTCTTTTTTTATTAATTCTGGTTCTACATTGAAGCATTTTTCTATTGCATAATTACATCTCGGAGCAAATCTACATCCTGGTTTTGGATCTATTGGAGAAGCTATCTCGCCTTTTAAAAGTATGGTTTCTCTTTTATATTTTATACTCGGAACTGGTATAGCCGATAATAAAGCTTGAGTATAGGGATGATAAGGATTTTTAAATAATGCCTTACTAGGAGCTTTTTCTACAACCTTTCCTAAATACATTACTCCTATATTATCGGAAATATGTTTTATAACTGATAAATCATGAGTTATAAACATATAAGTCAAACCTAATTCTTCTTGTAGTTCTTGCATAAGATTTAATATTTGAGCTTGTATAGATACATCTAGAGCTGATACTGGTTCATCAGCAACTATAAACTTTGGTCTTAGAGCTAAAGCCCTAGCAATTCCAATTCTTTGTCTCCTACCTCCATCTAATTCATGGGGATAGGAATCCATAAGCCTTTCTGCTAATCCAACTGTATCCATTAAATTTAGAACTCTGTCTTCTAAAGTAGATTTATTATTTATAATTCCATGTATTATTAAAGGTTCTGCAATAATTTCTCCAACAGACATTCTAGGATTTAGCGATGAAAATGGATCTTGAAATATTATTTGTATATCTCTTCTAAGTTTAATTAATTGTTTCTTATTTAATTTAGCTATATCTTGTCCTTCAAAATAAATTTGTCCATCTGTAGGTTCAAGAAGTCTTAAAATAGTTCTTCCCAAAGTAGATTTTCCACAGCCAGATTCTCCTACTATACCTAATGTTTCACCTTTTTTCACTTTAAAGCTTACATCATCTACTGCGTGTACTGTTCCCTTTGCAGTTTCAAAATATTTTTTAAGATTCTTTATTTCCAGAATTTCTTCTCCCATTAAGACACCCCCTTAGGACCTACAAGCTCTTCGTATATTAAGCATTTAACCTTATGATCTTTATTTATTTCTGTAACCTTAGGTTTTTGTTCAGTACATATTTTTTCTTTATAAGGACAACGAGGGTGGAATTTACAACCACCTGGTAATTCTGTAGGATCAGGCATCAATCCTCTTATAGGCTCTAGCCTTTCCACATCTTCATCTAAACTTGGAATGGAACCAAATAGTCCCATAGTATAAGGGTGTTTCGTATTATTAAATAATTCTTCTAAAGTCGACATCTCTATTATTTCACCAGCATACATTACTGCTACTTTATCACAAGTTTCAGCTACTACACCTAAATCATGAGTAATCAGTATCATAGCAGTATTAAATTCCTCTTTTAAATTTCTCATTAATTCCAAAACTTGGGCTTGTATAGTAACATCTAAAGCCGTCGTTGGTTCATCTGCAATAAGAAGTTTAGGATTACAAGCTAAAGCTATGGCTATTATTACCCTTTGTTTCATACCACCAGAAAATTGATGAGGATATTCTTCCATTCTTTCTCTAGGTATTCCTACTAATTCTAACATTTTCCCCGCCTTTTCTATTGATTCTTCAGGAGATAAGCCTTGGTGTATTTGAATTCCCTCTGCTATCTGATCTCCCACAGTCATTACAGGGTTTAAGGAAGTCATAGGGTCTTGAAATATCATAGAAATATTATTCCCTCTAATTTGTCTCATTTCCTCAATAGTTTTCTCTAGTAAATTTTCACCTTCAAAATATATTTCTCCATCTATTATCTTTCCTGGTGGATCTGGAACTAACCTTAGAATACTTAGTGCTGTAGTAGTTTTTCCTGCTCCCGTTTCTCCTACTAAGCCTAAAGTTTCTTTCTCTTTTAAATCTATATCTATTCCATTAACTGCTTTAACTACACCGTCATCAGTAACATAATGAACTACAAGATTTTTTATATTAAGAATATCATTTTTACCCATTGTACACCTACCTCCTTTACTCCTTCAACCTTGGGTCTAATGCATCTCTTAAACCATCACCTAATAGATTCAATGCTAATATAGTTATTACAATTGCTATCCCTGGAAAAGTAGTAACATGGGAAGCATCTCTTAGATAAACCCTACCGCCGGCCAACATAGAACCCCACTCTGGTTGAGGCTTAGGAACTCCTAAACCGATAAAACTTAAACCAGCAGTAGAAAGAATTGCACTTGCTACCCCCAAAGTTCCTTGTACAATTACCGGAGCTAAAGCATTAGGAATTATATGTTTTCGTATTATTCTAGAGTCTGTTGCACCTACTGCTCTTGCAGATTCTATAAATTCTTGATCCTTAACTGTCAATACAGAAGCCCTTACTATTCTTGCATAACCCGGAATAGATGATATTCCTATTGCTAACATTAAATTAAATAAGCCTGAGCCTAAAGCCGAAACTATGGCAATTGCTAACAAGATACCAGGTATGGCTAAGAAAACATCCATAGTTCTCATAATTATATTATCAATTCTACCACCATAATAGCCTGCAATGGCACCTAAAATTCCCCCAATAACTATAGCAATACCCACAGCTACAATACCTACCATTAAAGATATTCTAGCTCCATGGATCATTCTAGCAAATATATCTCTACCAAATTCATCCGTCCCTAACCAATGTTCCTTACTGGGCCCTTCTAGCCTTCTAGATGTATTTTGTTTTATAGCCATTTCATCATAATCAGCTATTACATTAGCAAATACTGCCAATAATATGAGCACTATTAAAATAACTAAACCTACCATTGCCATTTTACTTTTCTTTAATCTCCGCCATACTTCACTTCTTTGATTTTTCCTTTTCTTTGTTTCTACCAGCTTTTTTTCACTTTTTTCACTAGCTACATCATTTGGCATTCAAAAAAAACCTCCTTTTATCAGACTATTTACTATACTGGGACCTAATTCTAGGATCTATAAATGCATATAGTATATCTACCAAAAGATTGGCTATACTGAAGACCACTGACATAAAAATAACAGATGCTAGTACAGTGGGTGTATCTTTTTGCTTAATTGCCTCAACCATTAATCGTCCTACTCCTGGCCATGAAAAGACAGTCTCTGTAAGGACTGCTCCCCCTAATAAATATCCAAATTGTAACCCTACAACGGTTATAACTGGAATTAGTGCATTACCAAGAGCGTGTTTATTTATTACTTTTTTTTCTTCGACACCTTTTGCCCTAGCAGTTCTAATATAGTCTTGTCTAATAACTTCTAACATTGACGATCTAGTCATACGAGTGATTATGGCTGCAACACCTGTCCCTAATGTAATGGCCGGTAGGATTAAACTAGTAAATCCCATATCTCTTCCTGAGGGAAGCCAACCTAATCTAACTGAAAATAAGAGTATAAGCATAAGTCCTAACCAGAAATTTGGCATCGAAACTCCTAACAAGGCTAGTATCATACTAATACTATCTACTGCCGAATACTGCTTTGTAGCAGATATTATACCTACAGGAATGCCTATGGCCACTGCTATAATCATACCGGCGATGGTTAACTTTAATGTGGCTGGAAACCTAGATAAAACCTCATCAAAAACTGGTCTCTTCGTAGTATAAGATCTACCAAAGTCTCCTTTTACCGCTCGCCTTAAGAACCTTAAATATTGGACAATAAAAGGATCGTTTAAACCCATTTCATCTCTAAGTTTTTGAACTGCTTCTTCTGGAGCATTCTCTCCTAAAATAATTTGAGCCGGGTCACCAGGGGTTAAATACATTATTGTATAGACTATAAAGGTAACCCCTATTATTACTGGAATTAATAAAAGGATCCTTCTAAAAATATATTTATGCATATTTAAACCTCCTTGAAGTAAGGCAATATATGTTGCTAAAGGGCTATGTGGCCATAGCCCTTTAATTTATTTAGTCTATTTCTACTTTATCTAATAAATGATGGCCTGCCGGATGTAACTTAAATCCTTTAACATTGTTTTGTAAGCCTGCATTTTGAGTTTGGAAATATAAGAATAATTGTGGAGCTTCATCTACTATTATTTCCTGAGCTTCATGATAAGCTTTTAATCTTTCATCTTCATCGACAGATTTTTTACCCTTTTCTAAAAGCTTATCTACCTTTTTATTAGTATAGAAAGTTCTATTACCTGCCCCACCATGTTGAGAACT
>Ga0079226_10002887_pt1 | contig 13237 bp, 8 predicted proteins | sample Poulit2014_FD_76345 | JGI IMG/M metagenome (GOLD analysis project Ga0079226, IMG submission 76345) | Agricultural soil microbial communities from Georgia to study Nitrogen management - Poultry litter 2014 | ecosystem: Environmental > Terrestrial > Soil > Agricultural land | place: USA: Georgia... | reverse complement strand
TACGGCTATCAAGGATTGATGGACGGGACGATAAAACAGTTGAAAGTTGGTTCGGTCGGAGATATCATTCACCGCGGAGGCACGATTCTTTACTCAGCAAGATGCGACGATTTCAAAACGAAAGAAGGTCAAGAACAAGCGGTCGAACAACTGCAAAAGGCTGGAATCGAAGGTCTCGTCACCATCGGAGGGGATGGCACGCTTCATGGAGCGCAGGCTTTGTCCGATTTAGGCTTCCCTTGCATCGGGGTTCCGGCAACAATCGATAATGATATTCATGGAATCGACTTTTCAATCGGTTTCGATACGGCATTGAATACAGTCATTGAAGCGATTGATAAAATAAGAGATACAGCGACTTCCCATGAAAGAACGTTCGTAGTGGAAGTGATGGGAAGAAATGCTGGGGATTTGGCGATGTTTGCCGGTCTTGCGGGAGGTGCGGAAAGCATCATCATACCAGAGAAAAAGGATGATTTTGAGTCTGTCGTCCACCGGCTCAAGCGAGGGCTTGAACGCGGAAAAAAGCATAGCATCATCATCGTCGCCGAAGGAGTCGGGGAAGGATTTGACTACGGAAAAAAGATAGAGGAGGCAACTTCATTTGAGACGCGCGTCACTGTCCTAGGCCATATCCAGCGGGGAGGAACGCCGACAGCATCTGACCGGGTGCTTGCGAGCCGCCTCGGAGCGGAAGCGGTAGACCTTTTGATGGAAAAAGAGAAGGGCCAAGTCGTCGGGCTGCAAAATAATGAGTTAATTGCACAAAATATTGAAAATGTCCTAGCAAAGAAAAACGAGCTCGATACAGATGTATATACGTTATCGCAAGAATTATCTATCTAAGGCATAGGATAAGGAGGAATGGAATTGAGGAAAACAAAAATTGTTTGCACGATCGGTCCTGCGTCGGAATCTATCGAAACGTTGAAGAAATTGATTGAAAATGGGATGGACGTCGCCAGGTTGAACTTTTCCCATGGCAATTATGAAGAACATAAAGATCGAATCGATAATATAAGACAAGCTGCGGAAGAAACAAACAAGACGATTTCAATCTTGTTGGATACGCAAGGACCTGAAATCAGAACGAAGACGTTCAGAGGCGGTGAAGCCGTTCTTGAAAAAGGAAAAACGGTTTATATTAGCATGAGAGATATCGAAGGCACAGCTGAGCGATTTTCAGTTACATATAAAGGGCTGATCGATGATGTGAAAGAAGGCACAATCATTTCAATGGACGACGGATTGATCGAGCTCGAGGTCATTTCCATCGACCATGATACGGAAGAGATTGAAACGCGGGTCATCAATAGCGGCACCATCAAAAATAAAAAAGGGGTCAATGTGCCGAATGTCCATCTCAACTTGCCGGCATTGACTGAAAAAGATAGGGAAGACATCGAATTCGGCATTGAACATGGGATAGATTTTATCGCTGCCTCTTTTGTGCGCAATCATACAGATGTGATTGCGATGAAGGAATTGCTGGAAGACAGTGGCGCTGGCGAGATTCAAATTATCTCGAAAATTGAGAATCGGGAGGGCGTCAATGACTTCGATAAAATTTTGGATGCTAGCTTCGGCATCATGGTCGCAAGAGGCGATTTAGGAGTGGAAATACCGCCTGAGGAAGTGCCGCTTGTGCAAAAAGATTTGATTCATAAATGCAATTTAGCCGGAAAACCGGTCATCACCGCTACACAAATGCTTGATTCGATGCAGTGGGATCCTCGTCCGACAAGAGCGGAAGCTTCCGATGTCGCAAACGCGATTTTGGACGGCACAGATGCGATCATGCTCTCAGGTGAAACGGCAGCCGGCGAATTTCCAGTGCAGTCGGTGAAAATGATGGATGTGATTGCACAAAAGGCAGAAACGTCCCTAGACCATGAAACGCTTTTGAAAAATCGCACGAAGTCCAGCTCAATGACAATTACGGACGCAATCAGCCAATCTGTCACCCATACGGCAAAAAATTTAGGCGTCAGTGCAATCATCACTCCGACGCAGAGCGGCCATTCCGCTCGGATGATTTCAAAATACCGTCCGGAAGCGCCGATTGTAGCCGTGACGTTTTCTGAAAGTGTTTATCGCCGCCTCGCTTTAGTATGGGGGGTCCATCCGGTTTTGAGCGAAGAGATAAGCACGACGGATGAACTGTTGGACACGGCAGTGAACAAAGGGCTTAAGACAGGGCTTTTCTCGAGAGGGTCCAAAGTGATCATTACAGCGGGTGTGCCGGTCGGAGTGAGCGGAACGACAAACTTGATGAAAGTTCATGTCATCGGCAATGTCATTGCTTCGGGCCAAGGGATTGGCCGTGATTATGCATATGGAAAAACGGTTGTCACAAACGATGCCAATGATGCAAATGAAAGGCTGAAGGAAGGAGATATTCTCGTCACATCTGCAACCGACAAGGATATGATGCCTGCGGTCGAAAAAGCTGGAGGAATCGTAACGGAAGAAGGCGGATTAACCTCTCATGCGGCAGTTGTCGGACTGAGCTTGGGCATTCCGGTAATCGTCGGAGCACAGCGCGCCATAGATAAGATTGCGGATGGGGAAGACATTACGATCGACGCCGGGACAGGCAATATCCACCAAGGCCATGCAAGCGTATTGTAGAAGTGCCGAGGGCAACAGGAAATAGCAACCTAAAAAGGTGATAGAGATGTATTGGTTAATTCTCATATTCATATTGATTCCAGCGATAGAAATCGGCGTTTTCATTTGGACAGGCAGCAAGATAGGCATTTTATCTGTAGTCGTATTGATTGTGCTGACAGGCATCATCGGAGCGGCGCTCGTCAAAAAGGAAGGGATGGAAACGTGGAGAAGCGCTCAGCTTTCGATGTACAACCGCGAGTTCCCGAGAGAGCAAATCATCGATGGCATTTGCATAATTGCCGGAGGAATTCTTTTGATAGCGCCCGGATTCATTACGGATGCACTAGGGTTTTTATTGATATTGCCATGGACGAGGCCGCCTTTTAAAAAGCTTATCGGCCTTTTCATCATGAAAAGAATCGAAAAGGGAAAAATCATTTACCGGAGATGGTAAATGATTTTGGCTATTATCCTTCTTGGATGAAGTTCCATATATAATGGATGATGCCTGCGTGGTAGATAGCGCTGAACGCGATGAGAACAATCGGAACGATAAAGATTCCTGCAAGCCCGAAACTTTGAATTCCGACAAATAAAATGATCAGAGCAATGAGCGGATGAATGCCGATGCTTGAGGCAAGGATTCTCGGCTCAATCAATTGACGCACGATGATAATGACAATGTATAATGCTGCCAGCTGAATCGTCAGCAAATATTGATCAGCGAAAAAATTGTAGATGATCCATGGAATAAATACGATGCCAATTCCTAAATAAGGAATGAAATCGACAAAAAACACGATTATCGTTATCATGAGCACATTTTCGACACGAAATGCAAACAAGCCTATCATGACAATGATGCTCGATATGATAGTGATGATAACTTGGGCTTTGATGAATCCGAATGCAGAATTTTTGAGATGCGTGATGACTTCGTTAAAAGCGTTGATGACCTTGTCGGGAACCAGTTTGATGAAAAATGCTTTTAATTTATGGAAATCTTTTGTCATGATGAAGACAGAGAGCACGATGAAAATCAAAATCGTTCCGCCGTATGAAATCGATGAAAGAATGGTTGATGTCGTCTGGAATATATTTTTAAAAAAGAAAGAGCTGGATGCGCCGACTTCATCGATAATGACATGAAAATAGTCATCGAATTTCAGCTCTTTAAACGGCGGCAGAAAAGGGATTGCTTTTTCCAGCTTTTCATAGAACGGCAAAATCAAGGTTTGTCCGATTTGAGTGAACATCAACTTGATCGTTTGGAAATGTTCCGGCACTGTGTGCACTAAGGAGGCAGACTCTTCAACCAAACGCTTCAGCAGAAAATAAGCAACGAGAAGCAAAGCAGTGAAAAAACAGAGCATGATCAAAAATGTCGCCAATGCACGGTTCATTTTCCATTTCAATTCTAGCATCGTCACGAAAGGATGAAGCAAAAAAGCGATTGCGATTGCAATGAGAAATGGATAAATATACAAAAAGGTATAGGTTAATAAGAAATATATGCTGATTAACGTCAGCATTAAAACGAGGAAACGAAGCAATTTCATATAGAATTCTTTTTTCATAAACTTCCCTCTTTTCCCAATAATTGGTTTAATGGAAAGTTGCTCAACAACCCTTATTTGACTATATGTCCAATAGTTATTTTATAGACTTCATTTGCACAAATTACCGTCTTAACGGTCAAATTTTAAATTCAATCACTATTTATTCAATTTGAAAAACGAAGCAATCTGAATGTTTGTAATAGCTTTCAATTCACTTTGAAGCCAAAATCCTTTATAATATTTTTTAAGAAATTCATTATGATATATATATATTTATTCATTCAATTTTAAGAAGTACATTTATAAAAAGGAGAGATTAGTTATGACAGCGACAAAAGGACTTGAAGGTGTAATCGCAACGGAGTCATCGATTTGTTCCATTATTGACGACAAATTAGCATACGTTGGCTATACGATTGATGACTTAGCGGAAAACGCTTCTTTTGAAGAAGTGGTGTACTTGCTTTGGAATCGTGAATTGCCTACACAGGAACAATTGGATGAAATCCGCACAGAGCTTGCCAATGAGATGGAAGTGCCTGAAGGAATTATCGACCACTTGCGTTCCTACGACTTGAAAACGGTCCATCCGATGGCTGCGCTCCGCACAGCAATTTCTTTGTTGGGACTATATGACGAAGAAGCAGATGTCATGGACAAGGAAGCGAACCGCCGCAAGGCAATCCGTTTGCAAGCAAAAGTATCTACGATTGTAACTGCTTTCTCTAGAATTCGCCAAGGCAAAGATCCTGTAAAACCAAGAAAAGACTTGAATTTCGCTGAAAACTTCATCTATATGCTCAATGGAAAAGAAGGCGAAGATATTGAAGTAGAGGCAATCAACAAGGCATTGGTTCTTCATGCGGACCATGAGTTAAACGCTTCCACTTTTACAGCGCGAGTATGTGTCGCCACTTTATCCGATGTCTATTCAGGAATCACCTCTGCAATCGGAGCATTGAAGGGACCGCTTCATGGCGGAGCTAACGAGCAAGTGATGGCGATGCTTATGGAAATTGGCGAAGAAGAAAATGCTCTTCCATATATCAAGAAAAAATTGGAAAACAAAGAATTGATCATGGGAATGGGTCACCGCGTTTATCGCACTGGAGATCCTCGTGCAAAACATTTGAAAAAAATGTCGGAGGAATTGACAAAATTAAAAGGACAAGAAAAGTGGTACAGAATGTCCGTTGAAATTGAAGAATACATTAAAGAAAATAAAGGCCTACCTGCAAATGTTGATTTTTATTCCGCTTCTGTATATCATAGTTTAGGGATAGATCATGATTTATTTACGCCTATTTTTGCAGTTAGCCGGATGTCAGGATGGTTAGCGCATATTTTAGAACAGTATGACAATAACCGACTCATCCGTCCACGTGCCAAGTATATTGGACCAGGTCTTCGCGAATATGTTCCAGTAGAAAAGCGCAGCAAATAAGTCAGTCTAATCTGGCTTAAATAATAGCCGGTATCCCCGGCTATTATTTTGCGTAGATATGCATTATTTTAAATAGAGATAGATATCTGCGGAAGCATTGGAACATAATAAAAGCAACTGCATGAATACGCAATCGAGCAATTTTTAATCCGGAGAAATAAATCGTAAGTCATCCTTGTGAAGAGTTATACAAATACTACTAGGAGGTTTTATTTAATGACTAATAAAATTGTTGTAGAAAATGGAGAATTGCAAGTTCCAGATCAACCAGTCATTCCATTTATCGAAGGGGACGGAACTGGTCCCGACATTTGGGCGGCAGCAAGCAGAGTTTTGGACGCTGCTGTTGAAAAAGCATACGATGGCAAGAAAAAAATTCAGTGGAAAGAAGTATACGCTGGGGAAAAAGCATATAATAAAACTGGCGAGTGGTTGCCTCAAGAAACGTTGGATACAATCGATGAGTACAAAATCGCTATCAAAGGTCCTTTGACCACTCCTATCGGCGGCGGCTTCCGTTCTTTAAACGTAGCGCTTCGCCAAGAACTCGACCTGTTCAACTGCTTGCGTCCCGTACGCTATTATCAAGGAGTGCCTTCTCCAGTCAAGCATCCTGAAGACGTGGATATGGTGATTTTCCGTGAAAATACAGAAGATATTTATGCAGGAATCGAATGGGAAAAAGGTACGCCTGAAGTTAAAAAAGTCGTTGACTTTTTGCAAAATGAAATGGGCGTCAAAAACATCCGTTTCCCGGAAACTTCTGGAATCGGCATCAAGCCAGTATCTGAAGAAGGAACGAAGCGTCTCGTGCGCGCAAGCATCGAGTATGCATTGAACGAAGGGCGCAAAAGCGTTACGCTCGTTCATAAAGGAAACATTATGAAATTTACGGAAGGTGCGTTCAAGAACTGGGGATACGAAGTTGCGGAAGAAGAATATGGCGACAAAGTATTCACGTGGGCAGAATATGATCGCATCGCTGAAAAAGATGGCAAAGATGCTGCAAACAAAGCTCAAGAAGAAGCAGAAAAAGCTGGAAAAATCATTATTAAAGATGCAATTGCAGACATTTTCTTGCAACAAATTCTGACTCGTCCGAATGAGTTCGATGTTGTAGTGACAATGAACTTGAATGGAGACTATATCTCTGATGCATTAGCTGCACAAGTGGGCGGAATCGGTATCGCTCCTGGAGCAAACATCAACTACAATACGGGACATGCTATCTTTGAAGCGACACACGGTACTGCGCCTAAATATGCTGGCCTTGATAAAGTGAACCCATCATCAGTCATTTTATCGGGTGTGTTGATGCTGGAACATTTAGGCTGGAAAGAAGCTGCAGATCTTATCACGAAGTCGATGGATGAAACAATCTCATCGAAAGTGGTTACGTATGATTTCGCACGTCTGATGGACGGTGCAAAAGAAGTGAAAACTTCTGAGTTCGCTGATGAATTGATTAAAAATATGAAATAGTCTAGAGAAGGGATGGGAGTTTGCACATGGCTATCAAACGGAGAAAGATATCAATTATCGGATCTGGTTTTACGGGAGCGACGACTGCATTGATGATAGCTCAAAAAGAGCTGGGAGATGTCGTATTGGTCGATATTCCCCAAATGGAAAAGCCGACGCAAGGAAAAGCGCTGGACATGCTCGAAGCAAGTCCGGTGCAAGGATTTGATGCAAACATTATCGGAACTGCCGATTATAAAAACATCAAAGATTCCGATTTAGTCATCGTCACTGCAGGAATTGCACGAAAACCGGGAATGAGTCGCGATGATTTAGTCAACACAAATGCTTCAATCATGAAATCTGTTGCGAAGGAAATTAAAACGTATGCACCAGATACATTTATACTCGTTCTTTCCAACCCTGTCGATGCGATGACATACACTATTTTTAAGGAAACAGGGTTTCCAAAAGAACGTGTAATCGGACAGTCCGGCGTTTTGGATACGGCTAGATTCCGCACATTTGTCGCAGAAGAGTTGAATCTTTCGGTAAAAGACATCACAGGCTTTGTTTTAGGCGGTCATGGCGATGATATGGTGCCGCTTATCCGTTACTCATATGCTGGTGGCATCCCATTGGAGACTTTAATTGCAAAGGACCGCTTAGACGCGATCGTTGAACGGACTAGAAAAGGCGGCGGTGAAATCGTTGAGCTGCTAGGAAACGGCAGTGCCTATTACGCTCCTGCCGCCGCATTGACTGAAATGGCCGAAGCAATTCTCAAAGATCAGCGTCGCGTGTTGCCTGCGATTGCATATCTAGAAGGCGAATATGGATATAGCGATCTTTATCTTGGCGTGCCGGTCATCCTTGGCGGAAACGGAATCGAACAAGTCATTGAACTTGAATTGACTGCAGCCGAAAAATCGGCACTTGATAAATCCGTCGAATCAGTCAAAAGTGTAATGAAAGTGCTAAATTAAAAGAGCGCCTTTGCAAAAGGCCTTTCTCAACTGTCCGCCTAAAAGTGGACAGTCAACAAAGGTTAGACAGCTAAAAGATGGTCCCGATATTGATTTCGGGGTCATCTTTTTTAATTGTCCATTGATTGATGTGTTGCAATTTTAGGACTTTCAATTCTTAATCCGTTTCCTGCCATGGCCAATAACTTCTACTCTTGATGTCTGTTCGTGAATAAATCGCATTTCCGGTGGTTATTTCTGTTTTCCCGTGGTTAAATCGCGTTTTAGCTGAATAACGCGTCTGTTCGTGAATAAATCGCATTTCCGGTGGTTATTTCTGTTTTCCCGTGATTAAATCGCGTTTTAGCTGAATAACGCGTCTGTTCGTGAATAAATCGCATTTCCGGTGGTTGTTTCTGTTTTCCCGTGGTTAAATCGCGTTTTAGCTGAATAACGCACCCAATCGTGGCAAAAAGCTTTTGTAAAATTATCGTTAATTGTCTTACATTTTTTTCACATTTTTTCAACTTCATTGTAGAATAGAAGATGATATGCCTATATTTAATGAAAAGAGGGTATTTTGTGAAACGAAACATACTAATTGTGGAAGACGAACCATCCATTGTGACGTTAATAAAATACAATTTGGAAAAAGCCGGATTTTTGACGGAAGTGGCTTATGACGGAGAAGAAGCGATTGAGAGAACAAAGGAATATAGCTACGATTTGATTGTGCTTGACTTGATGCTTCCAAAAATGGACGGGATGGAAGTATGCAAATCAATCCGAAAAAATAATGATTACATCCCTATCCTTATGCTCACTGCAAAGGACAATGAATACGATAAAATATACGGATTGGAAATGGGCGCGGATGATTATTTGACAAAACCGTTCAGCCCGAAAGAGCTTATCGCTCGAATAAACGCCATTCTTCGCAGAACAGAAAGAAAGCCCGAAAATGCAGCGCCGCTCATTTTAGAAGTAGGCGATATCGAAGTGCATCCCGATCGTTTTGAAGCATATTTTAAGGGGGAACCGCTGGAGCTGACAAGAAAAGAATTCGAGTTGCTCGTTTATTTGATCAATCATAAAAATCAAATATTATCGCGTGAGCAGTTGTTGAGCTCTGTTTGGGACTATGATTTCGTAGGAGATACCCGAATCGTAGATGTGCAAGTGAGTCATTTGCGGGAAAAAATCGAAGAAGATACGAAAAATCCTCTTTATATCAAAACGGTGCGTGGATTCGGCTATAAATTGGAGGATCCGACATGAAAAACTTGTTATCGAAAAAAGTTATCGGATACTTGCTTCTTTTATTTTTGATTTTAGCGATAACCGGTGCCATCTTATTCCAAATCGTCACGAACATATACGTATTGCTCGCTGTCTTAGTCATTGAATATATTGTGCTAGTATTGATTTTATTTTACTTTTTAGATAAATATGTCAAGCCGATCGAGAAAGCATCTCAGACAATGGACAAGCTTTTAAAAGGCAATTATCATGCTAGAATCCATCAACAAATGTCAGGTTCGATCGGTGAGCTTAGCACGAAAATCAATTCGCTTGCACGTAATTTGAGCGAACTGACGATTCAAGAGCAGATTCAGGCGGAACAGTTTTCCACGGTAATTGAAAACTCGGAAAGCGGGCTCGTCCTCATTGATGAAAAAGGGTATATCCATGTCGTCAACCGGAAATTTATCTCGATGTTTGGCCGCACACCTCAAGATTATATCGGCTTTTTATATTATGATGTGTTGGAAAATGAGCAAATTCACCATACTGTCCAAGAGACATTTTTGTATGAAAAGCATGTGAAGCATCTTTTCTCATTGACAAAAAATGATGAAATGATATATTTGGAAATTGTTGGCGCCCCTATTTTCAATGAACGAAATATGTTGAAAGGGGCAGTTCTTGTCATTTACGACATTACTGAATTCAAAAACTTGGAAGTGATGCGCAAAGACTTCGTCGCAAACGTTTCGCATGAGTTGAAAACGCCGATTACCTCCATCAAAGGTTTTGCCGAAACATTGCTCGATGGCGCTGCAGAAGACCCGGAGGCAAGAGGGCAGTTTTTGCATATCATTTTTGATGAGAGCAAACGCATTCAGCACTTGATCGAGGACTTATTGATTTTGTCAAGGTTGGAAAAAGATGAATCGACAATCAATGTCGCACCAATCGAAGTCGGTATGATGCTCGTGGAAATTCTTCCACTCATCGAACAGCACGCGGAACGAAAGAATATAGAGATACAAGTAGATGCGGATGAAGAGTTGACTTTTGAAGCGGATGAAGATAAAATAAAACAAATTTTGCTCAATCTCTTGACGAATGCAATTAGCTATACGCCGGAAAAAGGGCTGATTTCATTAAAAATCAAAGACGCTGGCGAAAACGTCTGCATCCAAGTGAAAGATACGGGAATAGGCATCAGCAAAGAGGCATTGCCGCGAATATTCGAACGGTTTTACCGCGTCGATAAAGATAGAAGCAGAGATACTGGCGGGACAGGCTTAGGCCTTGCGATTGTAAAACATGCTATCGAAGTGCATAAAGGTGAAATAAACGTGGAAAGCGAATTAGGGAAAGGAACGATATTTTCTGTTTACATCCCTAAGGAAAGCGCAGAATATTAATCGAGCACCCTCCTTGCAGGGTGCTTTTAATTTTTATATGCAATTTGCTCGTATGTTCAGGGCGCAAACGGCTGAAAAAGCATGCACTATCACATTCAAGGGTGCCGCAAGCTTCCAGCTTCGCTTTCGCTTGCTATAATCAGCAAGTTTTCTTTATCATTCATTGTGTTTCTCGTATAATATGAAGTAGAGGTTAGGAGGCGGTTAGATGTCAAATAAGTTAGTGCTGATTGATGGGAATAGCATACTATATCGCGCTTTTTATGCATTGCCGTTGCTGCATAATGATAAAGGCGTGTTTACGAATGCGGTATATGGATTCACGACTATTTTGCTAAACATATTGGAAAATGAAAAGCCGAGCCATATGCTAGTCGCTTTTGATGCAGGGAAAACGACTTTCAGGCATGAAACGTATAAAGAATATAAAGGCGGGAGGCAAAAAACTCCGCCTGAATTATCCGAACAGTTCCCGATTGCTAGAGAACTGCTTAATGCGTTTCAGATTCCGCATTATGAACTGGATATGTATGAAGCGGATGACATCATTGGAACGCTCGCTGATCAAGGCGAAAAAGAAGGCTGGGACGTAAAAGTGATTTCAGGAGACCAGGACTTGCTCCAGCTTGTATCGGAACATGTGACAGTGGATGTCACGAAAAAAGGCGTTAGCCAGGTGGAGTCCTATACACCTGAAAGCATGCTAGAAAAAATGGAAGTGTCTCCAGAACAGGTCATTGATTTGAAAGCTCTCATGGGAGACAGTTCCGACAATATTCCGGGTGTGCCGGGAGTAGGAGTCAAAACGGCGACGAAATTATTGAAGCAGTATAAGACGTTGGATAAAATATATGAAAACATTGATGAAATCAGCGGAAAAAAGTTAAAGGAAAATTTAAAAACATATAAAGAAGATGCATGGATGAGTCGGGAGCTCGCAACAATCGATCAAGATTCTCCGATTGAAATTACACTGAACGAGCTTAACTATGAAGGGTACGAATACAAAGACATTCATGAATTGTTTTCCGACCTTGAATTCCGTTCATTGCTCGACCGTCTCCATAGCGAAAAAGGCGATGAGCCTCAAGCGGAGCTCGAAAGCTTCGATTTCGAAATAGTGGATGATGTCCAAGAGGCGATGCTGACAGAAAAAGCGGCGCTTCATGTGGAGATGGTTGCTGAAAATTATCATGAAGCAAAAATCGAGGCAATCGGAATTGCAAATGAAAACGGCAATTTCGCCATCGACCCGGAAAAAGCTTTTCATTCCGATGCGTTTATCGCTTGGCTCGAAGATAAAGAAAAAGAAAAATACGTATTCGATTTGAAGGCGACAAAAGTGGCGCTCCACCATCGAGGCATTTCGTTAAAAGGGATTGCATTCGATATGCAACTTGCTGCATACTTGATCAATCCTGCCGATAACAATGATGAAATCACCGCAATCGGTCGCAGAATGGGCGAAAAAGAGGTTTTGCTCGATGAAGAAGTGTACGGAAAAGGAGCAAAGCTCAACGTGCCGGAATTTGCAAAAGTCGGTGAACATGTTGCAAGAAAAACGCGGGTCATCTATGCATTGAAGGACCGTTTCATCGAAGACTTAAAAGAAAATGAGCAACTGAAGCTGTTCGATGAACTGGAGCTGCCGCTGGCGACTATTTTGGCGGAGATGGAGCATCGCGGCGTTCAAGTCGATGTGAACCGTCTAAAAGAGATGGGCGAGGAGTTAGCGGACAGGTTGGGTGCGATTGAAGCTGACATTTATGAACTGGCCGGGGAGAAATTCAATATCAATTCTCCAAAGCAACTATCCGCCATTTTATTTGAAAAGCTCGAACTACCTGTCATCAAGAAAACAAAAACTGGATATTCGACAGCTGCCGATGTGCTGGAAAAATTGGAGCCGGAACATGATATCATTCCGATGATTTTAATGTACCGTCAACTGAACAAGTTGCAATCCACTTATATCGATGGGCTTTTAAAAGTCGTGCGGCAAGAGACGAAAAAAGTTCACACTCGTTTCAACCAAGCATTGACGCAGACAGGACGATTGAGCTCAACGGAGCCAAATTTGCAAAACATTCCAATCCGATTGGAAGAAGGACGGAAAATAAGACAAGCATTCATCCCGTCAAAACCTGATTGGCTTATGTTTGCAGCAGATTATTCTCAAATCGAATTGCGAGTGCTCGCCCATATTTCCGGGGACGAAAGACTCGTACAAGCATTTAAAGAAGATAAAGATATCCATACGCAAACGGCGATGGACGTCTTTCATGTCGACGAAGCGGAAGTGGATCCAAATATGCGTCGGCAGGCGAAAGCGGTCAATTTTGGAATTATTTATGGAATCAGCGATTATGGATTATCGCAAAATTTGAAAATAACGAGAAAAGAAGCGAAGATATTTATTGATAAATATTTTTCAATCTATCCGCAAGTGAAGGGATATATGGATGAGATTGTGCAAGAAGCGAAGCATAATGGCTATGTCTCGACGATTATGAAACGGAGAAGATACTTGCCGGAAATAAC
>Ga0079226_10002886_pt1 | contig 13245 bp, 10 predicted proteins | sample Poulit2014_FD_76345 | JGI IMG/M metagenome (GOLD analysis project Ga0079226, IMG submission 76345) | Agricultural soil microbial communities from Georgia to study Nitrogen management - Poultry litter 2014 | ecosystem: Environmental > Terrestrial > Soil > Agricultural land | place: USA: Georgia... | reverse complement strand
TTAATCGCTGCGATGAGACGATCATAAATACCTAATAATACAGCAATTGTCCCACCGCTGACACCCGGTATGACATCACTCGCGCCCATTAACAAACCTCGATAAATATTTTTCCATTCCATTATCTACGTTCTCCTTTATGTACAACTTCCCTCTATGATATGAATAGTTTTTAAAAAGCATAACGTTATCATACCAAAAAAACAGTGTAATTTATAGAAAATCTTTATCATAAGACTTACTTTTATCCTTTAATTATTTGTAGTTCATTCATTTTTCGTGTATACTTTACTAATTAATAAACCATATAATAAAAGAGACAAGGATGCGCTAACATCCTTGTCCCATATGATAACAGTTTTATGCCACAAAGTATGGCTGAACGAAAATGATCTTGTTGTTTAAAAATCTTTATTTTTTTGCTGTCTGCTTTTCCTCAAAAACAAGGCAGCTTTTTTCTTTCCCTTTTTCCATTACAGGAATATTGGAAATACTAGTAGAACGTCCCAGAAGTTCTTCCAATTCAAATATTTAACACACCAACCTGGCCTTGTTAAAATAAAAGCAACAAATATTCTGTCCATTTGGCGAAGGTGAGAGGCATGTCTATATCTCCTGACAGACGCGAGCGGAACATATTACACCACTGGAAAAACTATCAACGTACGGAATACCGTTTGAAATAGCGGGCAGAGATCATTTGGCAACTGACTCATGGCAATACAACGGAAGAACAGGTTGCCAGGGATATGCACACCTCTGGGAAAACCGTCAAAAAGTAGTGCAGACGTTTTGAAGAAAAGCGAATTTCCGGGCTTTACAAACGTCCCCAGTCCGGGGTCTCGGAAAATTCACCATTGGGCAACGGTGAGAAATTATTCCCATCGCCTGTGATTAGTCGAAGAACTATGGATACGCTACTTATACACACTGGAACCTGGATATTCTTACGGAAGTTTCAACCCTGGAGACCACCGGACCAGAGATGAGCCGTTTAAGTATCCAGCGTAGCCTGATTCGAAATGATCTGCATCCACATCAATATGAATTATGGATGCACAGTAAAGATCCGTATTTCCGTGAAAAGGTAAATGAGATCGTGTCACTGTATCTTGACCCTCCGGAAGATACCGTAGTTATTAGTGTGGACAAGAAAACCGTTATGAGGCTCTGGATCGTACACAAGGGCCTCAACCTGCATTACTCGGCAAAGCCGGGCGTTACGAAAAGGAGCTTTTCAAAGTGCTTAAAAAAGAATGTGCGTTATTTTGAGGCTGTTGTCTATTACCCGGCATTGATGAAACGGTCAAGATTTATTCTTGCCGTTATCCATTCCAAAAAGACTGAAGGCTGTACCTTTCCACAGATAAATCCCTGTCCCTTTTGGAAATGCTTGAGATCAACGCGGTCCGTTGGTCTATAAAATGTTTCTTCAAGGAAAATAAGTAGTTGCTCGTTTAGGAAAATGCCAATCTCAAAATTTTGACGCCAAAATAGCACACGTCACAACGGCGTTTATTATATATATCTTCCTGTCGTATTTCCGAATAATCAATGACTACGAGATTTTAGGCGCGATCTCTTTGCGGACATAAGAGATGAAATGGCTCAAAAAACATCGCTGAACAGTTATAGGAAATGTTTGATGAGCTATAGGACATTGTCATAACGGCCATTTCCGAATCCGGTCCCATTGATACCCAATACTTTCCTGGGATACAAATATCTGGAGGATCTATTTGAGTCGTCGTTTTTGGAGAATCAATTGTTTGGGGAAGGATAAAGCTGCTTAAATGCACAAAATGGAATGACTGAAAAGCACAATAAAGACAGGGAAATCAGCGCATTTTGTAGCTGAAATCCCCTTTATATTTGGGGTGCGAAACTTAATTTCAAATGAGCTTTGCGATACGGAATAGGTATATCCTTTTTTAGGGTTAAACAAGAAAATTGCAGGACTCAAGATTATGAAGTAATTTGTGATTCACCTAATTTTTTCGATTGTACATAAGCGTCCTTTCCAGCACCTATACCTACAATAAATAATACAATACAGGTCACCATCATAATTATTAATGGCATCGTCCAGGTATGTGTAGCATCCCGTAAAGCACCAAATAAGACAGGACCAATTGCTGCAAGTAAATAACCAACAGATTGGGCCATTCCTGATAGTTGTGAAGTGTGCTGAGTATCCAGAGTTCGTAATGCAATCAATGCTAAAGATAAGCTAAGGCAACCACCAATGCCCAAACCTAGGAGAATGGTCCATAATGGAGCTAAAAATTGCCCACTCAAAAATATTCCTACTAAACCAAGTAATGTAATCGAAACAACAGTTATGATCAGAATATGTTGTTTTTTGATCCTATCGGCAATAATCGGGACAATAAAGTTAGCCGGAATACTGGATAGTAACATTAAAGACAGCATAAAGCCTGCTTTAGACGAATTCATACCATAATGAATAAAAATTTCTGGTAGCCAAGATAACATGACGAAATATAACATGGATTGAAGCCCCAAAAACAAAGTCACAAACCAGGCAAGTGGAGATCCCCATATATTTACTTTTTGTGTCACCTCGTATCGTTTAGAAGAACGACGATCAAACATTTGAGGCAACCATAAAATAATTGTAATAATAACCAGTAAAGCAGTGGAGGCGAGAGTCCTACGCCACCCGACTCCCAACTGCTGAGCAATGGGAACGCTTAAGCCAGATGCTAATGCTCCAAACAGGTTCATAAATGTAGTATACAAACCTGTCATAATGCCTATTCTATGGGGAAACCTTCGTTTGATTAGAGCAGGTAATAAGACGTTCCCCATTGCAATAGCAGAGCCAAGAATAAATGTCCCTGCAAACAATGCAAATGCAGTATACACGGATCGCAGAAATATACCAATCACTAATGCAACCAGGCTTGCCATAAGAGTACTTTTAATACCGTAGCGCCTGGCAATATTGGACGCTAGTATGGAAAAAATGGCAAAAGACAAAAGTGGTAGTGTTGTAAGTAAACCTGCAGCCCCATTTGAAATGCCTGTATCATCTCGAATCATTCCTACCAATGGGCCTACAGAACTAAGTGACATACGTAAGTTAGCTGCTATGAATAGAATACCTACAACAAGCAATATATTTTTTGTTCGATAGCGTTTTTTTATTACTCCCGTTTTCTTAATCATTAATCTTCCTTTGCTGGTTATCAATATCAATTGGTGATAATTTATTTCTAGTATTCGTATATATAGCCAATACAACAGTTGTGTATATTGCTATAATTACAAAGGTTCCAACGTTTAAACCGATTCCCATTAGGATAACAAAACCAATGGCACCTGTAAGAAGAAGATAATATAAACCCGGCAAGAGAACTTTTCTAAGGATATCTCCTTCTCGTCCAATCAAGCCAACGGCTGCCGCGGCTGTTATAACATTATGAACACTGAACATGTTCCCCGCAGCTGCTCCAACAGATTGGAGAGCTAAAATCCACGAAGGCGCTAAGTTTGAATTTACAGCCATATTTAATTGGAATTTACTAAACATAAGGTTACTAAATACGTTACTTCCAGCAAGAAATGCCCCTAATGCACCAACAAATGGCGCTATCATAGCCCACATACTCCCTGATACAATCGTTAGTCCATTTGCCAAAGTTTCCGGTATGCTTTGAAAGCCAGCTGCCCCCCCATCACTATGAAGGAAAACTTGAACCATCGGAACAGCAAATATCAGTGCCGCACCTGCGGACCCAATTGTTTTTGCAGATTCTTTAAAAGCCCTTTTAAACATTTCCCCATCCATTTTGTGCAACCAAAATGTTAAAATGGAAATGATTAAAAAGATGAACCCTGGCGAGGTTAGTAATCCAAAATCTGTATCAAGTTCAGTTCCAAAAATATTATTGACTGAGATATCAGTTTTTGCCATCCAAGAAGAAACAGGCAAAAAAGGTGCATTGACGATAAAAAGTAAACTTGCCACGATAATGTAAGGAAGCCATGACCTGAAAGACGAAAATGATGCTACTTTATCACTTTCTATTTTAAGAACGCCCGACCATTCTTTCTTCCATTCAGATTTTTCTTTAAATCGCCATACCATATCTTTTGGCATGAACCACCCTTTTTTTGCAGCTATAACTGCAGGAACGATTCCTATAAGTCCTCCAAGTAAAGAAGGAAACTCAGGACCCAAGAAAAATCCGGATAAGACATAAGGAATTGTTACGCAAAGTCCCCCAAAAATAGCAAATTTCCAAGCGCCAAACCCTTCTTTAACGGATCGACCAAAGAAAGCCGTTAGTAGAACAACCATAAATAAAGGTACGAGTGTGCCCACTATACCGTGAATCAATGCCACTTTTCCGGTCATTTCTAAAAGAAACTGATCCCAGGAATTTACTTGAAGAGCACTATTTACATTTGCAAGTTTACCATCCCCAAGACCCGAACTGAGACCAATGGAAATAGGGGCCCCTGCTGCACCGAAAGTTACAGCTGTGCTTTGAAAAATCATAACAACCATGGCAGCGGCTAATGCAGGATAACCAAGCCCGACTAGCATCGAACCAATAACAGCTCCTGTTGAACCATATCCTGCAGCACCTTCTAAAAAAGCACCAAAAATCCAAAGAATAAGGATTACTTGTATCCGCCGATCATTTGTAACATTAGAAATACTATTTCTAATGACACCTAACCCACCACTTTCCTTTAGCATATTTAATAGAAGCAAAGCACCAAATACGATATATAATATGCTAAACGCAGTTTCTAAACCGATGAAGCTGGCACCAGCAATTTTTTTTGCAGGTACTTCCCATACAAACCCCGCTAAAATTATAACGGATACAAATGCTATAATCATTGATGTCCTTGCTGACCAACGTAGTATAATGAGTAAAATAAAAAGAACCAGTATAGGGATAATCCCCAGAAATACAAGTAACCATGAATTCATTATTTTTACCCTCCTTTAAAATTCTATTACGCTCGTTCAAAAATTTGTGATTTGTATGTTAGAGTGGATCACCATATTTTGATATTCAATATTTATAATCCAATATCTTTTATAGCTTATACCAATTTTGATCTAAATGAAGAGACGTCTTGGATGAAAAATGTCTCCCCCCTTTTTGTAAACCCTTTCATTACTATTGTTTACAAATTTAATAGGATTGACGTCTCTTTTTATTATACTAGTAATTGAATAATTGTAATTTTTAGTTATTATTATAGAAGCAGGGTGTAAACCACCCTACTCCATGTCCGTAGTAAAATGATTTCTATTTTATTAACTTTGTATACACGATGAACGATTAATCGGTGAACGGGTATGAAAATCAGTCTCTTTTTGATAAGCGTTTCCTGTGATAAACAAAGTTTTTTCATCAAAAGGTTTACCCATGATTTGCATCCCTATCGGAAGGCCATCGTCATCAAAACCACAAGGTACACTAAGTGCAGGAAGACCTGCCATTCCAGGAACACTCGTAAATTGCATGAAAGCGGGTAACACATCTTCTTCTTTTCCATTAATATTTACTTTTTCAGCACCAACTTTTGTTGCCGTAAAAGGTAAAGTCGGGCTTATAAAAACATCCACATTCTTAAAGGCTTCCATAAATTCACGATGTAATAAACTTCGATATCTTTGTGCCTGTATGTAATGGGATGCTAAATACATTTCTCCAACTTCAAGTAATTGCCTAACGTCACTTCCGTAATTTTCCGGCTGCTCTCGGATCCATTTTTGGTGATAAACACTAGGTTCAGCTGCATTCACAATAAGTTGAGCATTCCGACTTTCTTCAATGTTTTCTATGTTCACTTCAACGATAGATGCTCCTAAGTCTTCCAATTTTGTTAATGCGCTTTTATATGCTTTCAGTACAGATTCTTGCACATTATGAAAAAAATAGTTAGGAACGACACCAATTCTTAAACCTTTAATCCCCTTGTTAATATCTTCCGTGTAGTTAGGTACCGGACGTGTTGAACTTCCACTGTCTTTGGAATCATAACCTGCCAGGGCATTAAACATGGTGGCACAGTCTTCCACTGTCCTTGCCATAGGACCAACTGTATCCATACTCCAAGCAAGTGGGATGACACCGTAATTGCTCACCCTGCCAATGGTTGGCCTAATACCAACAACTCCATTTATCGATGAAGGTGCTCTCACGGATCCCCCAGTGTCTGTACCTAATGCGCCAAAACAAGTTCGAGCTGCTACAGCTGCACCAGATCCCCCGCTTGACCCCAACGGAGTTCTTGTTGTATCCCAAGGGTTTCGTGCTGTTCCAAACTTTGGATTAATGGACGTTATCCCCCATGCAAACTCATGCAAATGCGTTTTCCCAATAATATTAGCCCCTGCACTTTTTAATTTTTCAACAACCATTGCATCATCAGTTGGTTTCCAGTTTTCCAGTACTTTACTTCCTGCTGTAGTAATTAATCCTTTCATAGCTATATTATCTTTCAATGAAATAGGTATACCATGAAGAGGACTAAGATATCCTCCATTATTGATTACCTTTTCGGTTTCCTTTGCCATTTCACGAGCTTCTTTTTCGTAAATGGAGATATAAGCTTTTAGCTCGGGATTTACTTTTTGTATTCTATTAATACATGCATCGAAAAGCTCGACCGGAGAAACTTCCTTGTTTCTAATTTTTTTAGATGCTTCAACTAAAGTTAACTCAACTATTTCATGTTTGTTTACCATTGTTATAAACAGCCCTCCTGCATGAAGTTTTCAAATGTATCTTCCTTATGATTCACTATCTTCCATACAATTATTTTCCAAATAGGTAAAGACTGTAATTGGCACGATATGGGAATGCTTAGCTATACGCATTTTCAGGCTAAGTTGATTGGCCTCTTTCATTCGTTTATTTAAAGCTTCTGTAACCGCTTTACTATTTCTGTGAATACTGGCCGGTAAATCTGCAGCTTTAGTTAAGGTGCCCATTTCCTCTTCTGAGATTTTACTATTCACCTACTATCACTCCTTTATTCTATTAGATTCCACTAGCGGTACGTAAAACTTAACCTACAACTGTTATATGGCAGGATTTACTGTAGATTATATTTTGATATTCCGTTCATCGTCTTATTTACTGGGAGTTTCAACAAAACCCCAGTTTGATGTAAAAACATCTCAAGATGTAGACATGCCTAATGAACAATTTAAAATTAAAATAGGGGGTTATAAAGTGAGTGTGAAGAGCTGTTTTTAATTTTAGGGACTGCACTTTTCAGACTAACCTGAATTTACACTACCCAAAGAAACCAATTGGTATTTTCACACCAAACTTGGGATGAAACTTCAATCTAAAATTTAAATAATGAAATAGGATTCATTGTAATCCTATTTCATTATTTATCTCAATTTGCTAAGTCAAAACAATATTAAAGTAGACGGAAATGTTGTTCCAAACTCACACGAGTATGGGTATTAATAAACGTTTAACTTGTGAGATTGCTTTATTTTTATCCCCATCGACATTCTCCAAATGGTGACGAATGGGGGCTTCGATTGATTCTTAGTCAGGTCAATTATTTTTCAGGAACAATATCACTTTCATCGGTTCCTGCAACAATACGTTTTGCCCCTGAATCAACAGGCTCCTCTAAAAACCATGCTCCGGTTCTGGAAAGTTCTGTTACGTCTTGGAATGTATACAATACAGCATCTTGATCTTCAGAAGTGTTGCAATGCTCGTGTGATAGCCAAGCAGGTGCGTAAAACACATCTCCCTTTTCCCATTCAACCTTTTCTCCTTCAACAATGCTGTAACCTTCACCCTCAAAAACAACAAAGATAGCCATGTTGCTATGTCTATGAGGATGATTGTGTTCACCTGGTTTCAATACCTGAACCAATCCGTTTACATTAGGTGAAATTCCATACGCGTCCCCCGTATCTTCATTAACAAGCGATACAGCACCCCTGCCTTCACTTAGAGAAGAATCGGAACCATATAACTGCTCATTGATATCTTTTCCTTTCCAAATACGAGGGCTGGCTACCGGCTTTGTACTATTTTGAAGAAAATCCTTATAACTAATAAATTTTCCTGTTGAATTACTCATCTTTGTTACCTCCTGTTTTTATAATTTTCGTTAAATTAAATTGTATAGTCACCAGATACCAACAGCGCTCATACTGTGCCAAACAAATCACTCACCTGATTATTTTAACCGCTTTCAAAATAGAGTTAAATAAGAGTACTTCTTTCACGAAACCATAAAAGATTGATTTGGCAATAAGTGGAGTTCCATACGAATTTAATTGTGCACTACTGGTGTACATGATGAACTATTATTTAATTTATAAAAATTCTAACATTAAATATTAAGATAGTCAATATTTTTGCGATTTTTTTCTGTAGTATTACTTTTTTGATTAATTTTAAAAGGCAAACATTTGACTGCTAAATAACATGGTGTTAAATTCACATGTAAACAAATAGTTTTATAGTAATTCTAATAATGTAAATGGTGGTGATTCATTGAATCAAAAGTCTCCTATGAGTCAGGGAATACAGTCAATTGAGCGGGGAACAATGATTTTAGATGAGATCAAGAGAAATGAAAACTCTCTAACATTGACGGAACTTTCCCAAAAAGTACACATGTCTAAAAATGGCTTAAAGAAATATCTTGTCAGCTTTATTAAAGTTGGCATTTTAACTTTTGATGAAGAGAAAAAAACATACGGTTTTGGATCTAAATTAATTGAGTTCGGGTTAAATGCTCTAAATAGGTCTAGCGTCTTTTCTATTGCAGACCCTTACTTAATTCAAATTAAAAATGAAATTAACCAATCGTCGGCTCTTGCAGTTTGGGCTGAAAAAGGACCGATGATTGCGAAGTATCAGAGAGGTGGAAGATCAATTAATGTTGAGATAGAAACAGGATATTACCCTTCTCTCCTTGGAAGTTCAATTGGGAGATGTTTTGCGGCGTTTCTACCGGCACAATTTACAAAGGATATAATAGACAGAGAAATTATAGATTATGATTTGGATAGAAATCTGATAAAGGAAGATTTAAACCGTATAAAGGAAACAGGATTTTCAACCAGGGACACCTACTTTGGTGATTTACCAGGTAACCATTCCATTTCCTGCCCAATTTTTGATTACTCAGGAACAATGACGGCTGCTATTTGTGTACTGGGTTTTACTAATGATTTAAATACAAACGCACAATCAAATGAAGTTAAAACATTAAAAGAAATAACAAGAAAAATGTCTGAACGACTCGCTTATCAATCATGAAAATAATGATGAAGTTCAACCTGATATAAGTTGTATGTACTACTTAAATAAGAACTATTTAGAAGATAAATTCCCTACGTATGGCGGAGATAAGCGAGGTAAGTATACCACGGTTTTGTTTTCGAAGTGTGGAGATAAATCTGCGGATTTGGGCAACAGTTCAGCCTTTTCCTTTGTACGGAAGTGGCCTGATACTTTCTGCTTCACCTTCGCCATGCGTACGTCCTGCTCTGCCTGACTTTTATCAAAAGGTACGCGCGCATCTCGAAGAAACCGCAATATAGCGGTTTTATGAAGCCAGATTTGCAGCTTTGCTCTTTTTCTTTCTCCCGCGTTTCTGGAGGTGCATCCGACTTGGGATCCAGGGCATATTGATAGGAATAATCGGCGGAAAAGTAAGAAGCCCAGCAGTCATGGACAAGGACCCCATCATAGTTGGAAGGACATCCTAGTCCTCGATGGCTTTCTTGCCGCAGTTTTTATAAACATGATAAAGCCGTCCAATCAGAACTATTTACCGCATATAACTATTGGGTATTCTCAACGCGCATTCCTGTTACAAGTAATATAGTTAATATAGCCCCATTATGCGGTAATGCATCTAACCCCCCCTTGCTTGATCCAAAAAGGAATAGCATCACAGACATGTACAGCGATTTGCATAATAGACCATTTTTCTTCACCCGGATTCCATCTAATTGTACCTTCGTCTAAATCCCGTAAAAAATTAATCATTTTTAAAACTTCAGTATTGACTGAATCTAACCTTTCACCATTTTTTAATGCCACTCTATTTCCCTACCTTTCATATTCTATAAATATTTCTGCGGCAATTCCAATTTTTACCACATAGCATTTGAGTGACGGCGCCTCTGCTTCCCTCCACACCTTCATCACCTAATGATCCATATATTTTTATCCTTCTACTTCCATAAGCAGGGGCGCCCTACAAGCCTCGTACTCTTTTTAAAGAAATCCTTACAATCAATAATCTATGAATTCTTATTACTCATTTGTCATTTCCTCCCCTGATATTAAAACTCAATTTTGATAAACAATATCTTCATAAAAAATATTATCCTTCAAATAAAATGAACCTAACCACCCCCCTCAATTTTGATATGGAAATACCTTTGAAATATGCTTTGTATTTCATTTAGTCTAATAACTTTCCCACGCCTTCATCTCTTTCTTTATCTTAAAATAAAACATCTAATTTCATGAAAACTCACAAGATATTTCTGCAGGCTACTTTTTGATATGGACATTCTATGAGAAAAGAAAGCTTTGTAAGCTTATAAGATAACGATTATCTTTATTTTTTGCTTTTTTAAAGTCCTTTGATCTTGGAAACTCGCCTTTAAATTGTGCACTATTAGTTAACAACTTGCCCTATTAATTATCGAATTTATTATAACATTCAGATAAATTATATTCAAGCATATTTTATAGTTTTTAGAATGAATAAAATGCCCTTCACCTTAAAAGATACCTATGATTCCATTATCTAAAAAGCCGTAGATGGAAATGGAAATTGATATGGAAAGAATAATTTCACTTAATAAAGGAATAAGCTTTTACGCTAGGAGTCCGTGTATATTTCCGAGTAATTAAAAACGAATGATTAATAATAATATTTCATAATTAGTATGACATATTATTATTAATGTGTTATGCTTAAGGCAGATCATTTCAAAAGACTATTGTTCTTTACTATTTAGGAGGTATGGCTCATGATGGTACAGGAAAAATCCGAATTATTAGGGAAGTTACATTCTCATCATAACTTGCAAAAGAATTTGAAGGTATCTGATTTGGTGAAAAGAATTTTAGCGCGAGAGGAAGCAACATTATCTGCTGAAGGTGCCGTTCGTGCAACAACAGGCAAGTATACGGGGCGTTCACCTAAAGATAAATTTATTGTCCGAGATGAAGTGAGTGAAGATCATATCGACTGGGGATCAGTTAACCAACCTATTGACGAAGCGTCGTTCGATCGATTATACGAAAAGGTTGTGGCATATCTAGAGGAAAAGGATGAAGTGTTCAACTTTAAAGGATTTGCTGGTGCTGATAAAGATTACCGACTGCCAATTGAAGTGTTCAATGAGTATGCGTGGCATAATTTATTTGCCCATCAATTATTTATTACACCAACAATGGAAGAACTACAATTCCATCAAGCCGAATTTACTATTGTTTCAGCTCCAACATACAAAGCTGATCCAGAGATAGATGGGACAAATTCCGAAACTTTTATACTGGTATCATTCAAAAAGCGTGTTATATTAATCGGCGGTACAGAATATGCCGGAGAAATGAAAAAATCAATTTTTTCCGTAATGAATTATGTATTACCTAAACGAAATATCTTATCCATGCATTGCTCAGCAACGGTTGGAGACGATAATGGCGTTGCGTTATTCTTCGGTCTTTCGGGTACAGGTAAGACTACATTATCTGCCGATCCAAATCGCCAACTTGTCGGTGATGATGAACATGGATGGACACCAAATGGCGTTTTCAATATTGAAGGTGGCTGCTACGCAAAATGCATTAACCTTTCAAAGGAAAAAGAACCACAAATATATGGTGCAATTCAATACGGTTCAGTACTCGAAAATGTCATTCTTGACGATATGACATGTCATCCTGATTACGATGATACATCTTTAACGGAAAATACAAGAGCAGCTTATCCTCTTGAAAATATCGATAATATTGTGTCACCAAGTATTGCTGGTCATCCCAATACGATCTTTTTCCTATCAGCAGATGCTTCCGGGACATTGCCACCAATCAGTAAATTAACGAATGAACAAGCGATGTATTATTTCTTAAGTGGATATACTAGTAAACTTGCAGGGACAGAACGCGGAGTAACAGAGCCGCAAGCCACTTTTTCAACCTGCTTTGGTTCTCCATTCCTGCCATTAGAACCATCCACTTACGCTAACATGCTAGGTGAAAGAATTGAAGAATATAATACAAATGTATTTTTGGTTAATACTGGTTGGACTGGTGGTTCATACGGAACAGGAAAACGCATTGAGCTCTCTTATACCCGTGCTATGGTTCAAGCGGCGATGGAAGGCCAATTAGATTCAATTGAAACATTTCATGATGACATTTTTGGATTAGAAATTCCAACCCAAGTTCCGGGAGTACCTGATGAAATATTAGTACCGAAAAATACATGGACAAATAAAAAAGCATATGATACTGAAGCTAAAAAGCTTGCTATGAAATTCCATGAAAACTTCGAAAAATTCACTCATCTAAGTGAAGAAATTAATCAAGCAGGCCCATTATAAGAGAGCTAAGTGAATAATTAACTATTGTAAAAAGCACATTATCTCAGTATCCATTTTTCGCAATATTCCAGTGGATAACCTGAATAATGTGCTATTTTATCACTTTAATCCGGCATACAAAATTTTTAGGCAGATTATTTCAGTGAAATGTGATAGGAAAAAAACTAAAAAAAGATTTTAACATAGACATTACCCACTTTTGCATGCAATCGTGTCCAGTTCACACCTTTCCTAGTTTATATGAAGTTACAATTTTATTATGTTAATCTTTTTAAAATTATCGAATTTTGGAACAGCATTTAAAAATAAAACATTCTATGGAAAAAGCGAAAATACAGTATACACACAAATTTGGATCACGTTAATTACATACTGCTTACAAGTGCTGATACAGCTAAAATTCAACCATGAAGGTTCATGGTTTTATACAACACTAATGATCTATTATATCATTATATGAATAGACTTCATTTATTTATCTTCTAAAGCTGCTATTATTCCTCAATAAACTCCAACTCCGGCATCCACTGTGCCATATGTTCCTTTATTTCCTCGTAATGTTTATTAGCATCCTTCAACTTCTTATTGGATAGTTGATACATCGGAATGACTTCATAGTTATTTTCATC
>Ga0079226_10002885_pt1 | contig 13246 bp, 10 predicted proteins | sample Poulit2014_FD_76345 | JGI IMG/M metagenome (GOLD analysis project Ga0079226, IMG submission 76345) | Agricultural soil microbial communities from Georgia to study Nitrogen management - Poultry litter 2014 | ecosystem: Environmental > Terrestrial > Soil > Agricultural land | place: USA: Georgia... | reverse complement strand
GTATCGTGAGGTTCTTGCGGAGGTTCCGGCGACGGAAGGGAAACGAGGCTGCGAAGCAGCCACCCGATCCGCGGACCGCATGGCCCGCGCAGCCTGTTCCGACGGATCCCGATGCCGCCGCACGCGAGTTCTGGCAACGGTGGGCCGAGCTGTTGCCAGATATCAGTGCAGCATTGGGGGACAGGGAGCCCCAACGTGTCGAGCACCAGATGTGTGAGGCCGTGGCGTTGCTGCACCCGCGGCTGCACTTCTCCCTCGAACAGGGACAGCGAGCCGTGTATGCGCTGGTGCTCAGCGGGCAGGAGGATCCGCAGCTGCGTCCGTACACGGATGCGTGGCGTGCCGCGGCTCCGACCGCCGACGCGATGTGGGAATACCACGACTCCGTCCCGCCGGTCCCGGACCCGACCGAGGTGACCGTCAATCTCGGTGACCACCGTGTGGCGTTGGCCGACGTGCGGGTGGGTGTGACGGTCGACAGCGAACGTGGTGTGGTCGATCTCGACGTTCATCACCCCGTATTGGGTCAGCTGGACGAGGCAGCTCGCTCCGCGATGACTTTTCTGCCACTGGACGCGACGCTCGGCGAGCGTGCTGCCGCCGAACGATTGCGCCGCGTTCAGGGCGTCGAGGAGGAGCCGCCGGATTCGGTGGGCTTGCTCCGGCTGCGCGTGCTGGTCGAGGAACTGCGCAGGTAGGTGACGTGTCGCGGGTAGCCGCTATGCTCGCGGTGTGAGTGAACTTTCAGCCGAACACTCCTCGGCAGCCGAGGAGACCGCACAGGACCGTGGTGATGTTCCCGCGGGGCAACGTGACCGGCATGCGGAGCTCGCCGAGGCTATCGAAGGGCACCGGTTCCGCTACTACGTGCTCGACGCGCCGACCGTCGCCGACGGTGAGTTCGACGCGCTCCTGGGTGAGCTCGAACGGCTCGAACGGGAGTATCCCGGTCTGGTGACTCCTGACTCGCCGTCCCAGCGGGTCGGCGGGACGTTCTCGACCGAGTTCACCGCGCACGACCATTTGGAGCGGATGCTCAGCCTGGAAAATGCCTTCGACATGACGGAGCTGCGCAGCTGGGTGGATCGGGTCGAGCGTGAGGCCGGTGCGTCCCGTTTCCTGTGCGAGTTGAAGATCGACGGGCTCGCGGTCAACCTGCTGTACGAGAACGGTTGGCTGACCCGCGCGTTGACCCGCGGTGACGGCCGCACCGGCGAGGACGTCACCCTGAACGTACGGACCATCGGTGATATCCCCGAGCGGCTCACGCCCACCGACGAGTTCGCGGTGCCGGAGCTGGTTGAGGTCCGTGGCGAGGTGTTCTTCCGTGAGAGTGAGTTCGCGGAGCTCAACGCGGGACTGATCGATGCGGGCAAGGCGCCGTTCGCGAATCCGCGAAACGCCGCCGCCGGCTCGTTGCGGCAGAAGGATCCGCGGGTGAGCAAGCAACGTCCACTGCGGCTGATCTGTCACGGTCTCGGCCGGCGCCAGGGGTTCGAGCCCGACCGGCAGTCCGAGGGCTATGCGGCACTGGCGGCATGGGGCCTACCGGTGTCCACGCACAGCCGGGTGATCGAATCGTTCGAGGGGCTGCGCGAACACGTCACCTATTGGGGAGAACACCGTCACGACGCCGAACACGAGATCGACGGCGTGGTCGTCAAGGTGGACGATGTCGCGTTGCAGCGCAGGCTCGGTACGACGGCCCGGGCCCCGCGCTGGGCCATCTCGTACAAATATCCGCCGGAAGAAGCCACGACGACGCTGCGCGATGTCCAGGTGAATGTGGGCCGTACCGGTCGGGTCACGCCGTTCGCGGTGATGGTGCCGGTGAAGGTGGCCGGATCGACGGTGTCGATGGCCACGTTGCACAACAGCGACGAGGTCCGCCGCAAGGGTGTGTTGATCGGCGATCGAGTGGTGATCCGTAAGGCGGGAGACGTCATCCCCGAGGTGCTCGGCCCGGTCGCGGAGGTACGCACCGGTGCGGAACGCGAGTTCCGCATGCCCGACCGCTGTCCGGAGTGCGGTACCGAGCTGTCCCACGAGAAGGAGGGCGATGCCGACATCCGCTGCCCCAACGCGCGGTCCTGCCCCGCGCAGTTGCGGGAGCGGCTGTTCCACATGGCCAGTCGCTCCGCCTTCGATATCGAAGTACTCGGTTACGAATCTGCGACGGCGTTGTTGGACTCCGGCGTGGTGGCTGACGAGGGTGACGTATTCGAATTGGACGCCGAGTCGCTTCGGTCGGTGGAGCTTTTTCGGAACCAGTCGGGTGGCCTCTCCGTTAACGGACAGAAACTGCTGACGAACCTTGATACCGCGAAACAACGTCAATTATGGAGAGTCCTGGTAGGACTGTCTATTAGACATGTCGGGCCGACTGCGGCGCAAGCCTTGGCACGAGAGTTCGGCTCGCTGGACCGGATCGCGGCAGCGAGCGAGGAGAGTCTGGCCGAGATCGACGGGGTGGGTCCCGCGATCGCAGCATCAGTGCACGAATGGTTCACTGTGGAGTGGCATCGCGAGGTGGTCGAGAAGTGGCGCCGGGCGGGTGTGCGCATGACCGAGGAGCTCGACGAGTCGGTGCCGCGTAATCTCGCTGGTCTATCCATTGTGGTGACAGGATCGCTGGAGAACCTCTCGCGGGACGAGGCGAAGGAAGCGGTCATGGCGCGGGGAGGTCGAGCCGCCGGGTCGGTCTCGAAGAAGACGGCGTTCGTCGTCGCGGGCGAGGCACCCGGCTCGAAACACGAGAAGGCACTGCAGTTGGGCGTACCGGTCCTCGACGAAGCGGGCTTGCGTGTACTGCTCGACGACGGCCCGGAGGCCGCGGCAGCTATCGCCCGCGTCGACACATGACCGCAGCGGTACGGTCAGTTCTCCAACATCGCGGCAATGATCCCCGTGAGATGCGCCAGCCGGGCGACCTCTGAGGTGCGGTACACCGGACCGCCGGGACGCCCGACCAACAGTGCCCGTTGCGGCTTGCCCAGTGGGGTCGCCGCGAGTTCCGTACCGAGATCGCGCCAGGTTTGCGGTACCCACGAGCGTTCGACGTCCAGCACCGTCGCGCGTTCCAGTGGCAGCCACGGCACATCATCGAGCGGGGCCTCCGGGGCGGCCTCGGAAGCCGCGAGTCGCTCGATACCGGCCTCCGACCGGCTGACCACCAAAGACCATCCCGCTCGGATGATCCGTGGCACCCCGGCAGCCAGCAGCCGCATCCCCTCGCGGGGGCTCTCGGCGATCTGCTCGATCAGTTCGAGTTCGCGGTGGGTGTCGAGCACTCCCGCATACGGGCGAACGGCATCGACCTCGACACCGTCGACGGCCTCCGCCGCCGTGATCAGCACGTCCGGAAGAGTCCCGGAGGGAAGTTCCACCACCATGTCGTCGACCGCAACACCCGAGCCACGCTCGACGACATCGACACTGAGGATATCGGCGTCGACACCACCGAGGGCGCTCGCCACGGCACCGAGGGTTCCCGGGGTGTCCGGGACCTGTACCCGGATCAGGAACGACAACGAGAACCCCTCTCAGGTTTGCTGCTGCGGACCACCGGGCGATGATTGTGGCAGACCGAATATCCGGGTCGTCGCGGCGCCGCAGGGTGGGCATAGAATCGTTGCGAAAACCATCCATCTCCTCGATACCCCGGAGCTCGACGCGTGTCTACCATTTCTCGTGACGAGGTAGCGCACCTCGCCTCGCTGGCGCGGCTGGCGGTCACCGACGACGAGCTGGCCACTTTCACCGGCCAGCTCGACGAGATCCTGACCTCCGTGGCCGATGTCGGTGAGTTCGCCACGACGGACGTACCGCCGACATCGCATGCCGTCTCGTCGACAAACGTGTTCCGTGACGACGTGGTCCGGCAGGGACTGCGTCAGGACGAGGCGCTGGCGGGGGCACCCGCCGCTGCGGAAGGACGTTTCCGGGTCCCACGTATGCAAGGGGAGGAACAATGAGCGAGGCCGATCTCACCAGGATCGACGCGGCGGAGCTGGCCACCCGGATACACGCGGGGGAAGTTTCCGCGACCGAGGTGACCGAAGCCCACCTGAACCGGGTCGGCGACCTCGATACCAGTGTCAACGCGTTCCTGCACGTCGACGCCGACGGCGCGCGCGAGACCGCACAGCGGGTCGACTCCGACCGTGCGGCGGGCAGCGAACCGGCATCGCCGTTGGCCGGGGTACCGGTGGCCCTGCAGGACGTGTTCGTCACCGCCGGGCTGCCCACGACGGCAGGGTCAGCGATGCTGCGCGGATGGTTACCGCCGTACGATGCCACGATCACCACCCGTCTGCGACAGGCCGGGATGCCGATCATCGGCAAGACCAACACGGACGAGTTCGCGATGGGCTCCTCGACGGAGCACTCGGCTTTCGGCCCGAGCCGCAACCCGTGGAACCCTGACCGGGTCCCTGGTGGCTCCGGCGGCGGGGGCGCCGCCTCGATCGCTGCGTTCGAGGCGCCGTTGGCGGTCGGTCTCGACGGTGGCGGCTCGCTGCGGCAGCCGGGTGCGGTCACCGGCACCGTCAGTGTGAAACCCACCTACGGTGGTGTCTCGCGGTACGGACAGATTGCCGGCGCCTCGTCGTTGGAGCAGGCCGGGCCGTCCGCGCGCACCGTGACGGATGCCGCGTTGCTGTACGAGTTGATCGCAGGCCATGATCCGTTGGACTCGGTCTCCAACGATGGCGCGGTACCCGCGGTGTTGGCGGCCGCACGTGACGGCGCAATCGGCGATCTCACGGGAACGCGAGTCGGTGTCATCACCGAAATGCTGTCGCAGGAGGGAATCCAGGCCGGGGTGCGTCACTCCTTCCAGGCGGCGCTGGAACACTTCCGGGCGCTGGGAGCGGAGATCGTCGAGCTGTCATGCCCGCATGTCGACCACGCGTTGTCCGCCCACTACCTGATCGGTGCCGGCGAGGCATCCTCGAACCTCGCCCGGTTCGATGCGATGCGGTACGGGCGGCGTGACGGTGACGACGGAAACCACATCGCCGACCAGGTGACCGCACTCAGCAGGGAGGCGGGCTTCGGCCCGGAGGTCAAGCGACGCCTCATGCTCGGTACCCACGCCCTCTCGGCAGCGCACTACGATCCCTACTACGGTGCGGCGCAGCGGCTGCGCACCCTGGTGTGTCGCGACTTCGACAGTGCGTTCTCGCAGGTCGATGTGCTGCTGTCCCCGACAACGCCGACCACGGCGCCCGCGCTGGGGGAACGGGTCGACGACCCGACGGCAATGTACCGCGTGGACCGGTTCACCGCTCCCGCGAACCTGACGGGAATGCCCGCGATGAACGTGCCGAGCGGGTTGTCCCAGGACGACGGGATGCCGGTGGGACTGCAGATCATGGCACCGACGATGGCCGACGAGCGGTTGTACCGCGTGGGCGCGGCATTCGAGAAAGCCCGTGACGAGACCACGGGACTTTCGTTCGCACAGCGGTTTCCCGAGCTGAAAGGGGGTGCCGTCCAGTGAACGCGACGGCCGAACTCATGGACCTCGACGAGGCACTTGCCCGATTCGATCCGGTGCTCGGGCTCGAGGTGCACGTGGAGCTGTCCACGAACACAAAAATGTTCTGTGGCTGCGCGAACCACTTCGGCGGTGAGCCGAACACCCACGTCTGCCCGGTATGCCTGGGCATGCCTGGCGCGTTGCCGGTGGTCAACGGTCGGGGAGTGGAGTCCGCGATCCGGATCGGCCTGGCGCTCAACTGCGAGATCGCCGAGTGGTGCCGGTTCGCGCGTAAGAACTACTTCTATCCGGACGTGCCGAAGAATTTCCAGACCTCACAGTACGACGAACCGATCGCCTTCGACGGACATCTCGACGTGGAACTCGACGACGGTGAGGTGGTCCGTGTCGAGATCGAGCGTGCCCACATGGAGGAGGACACTGGGAAGTCCTCTCACGTCGGTAGTGCGAGCGGACGCATTCACGGCGCGGAGTACTCGCTGCTGGACTACAACCGTGCCGGTGTGCCCTTGATCGAGATTGTCACCAAGCCGATCGAGGGGACAGGCGCCGATGCTCCCCGGGTGGCGAGGGCGTACGTGACGGCGCTGCGTGACCTACTGCGCAGCCTCGGCGTCTCCGATGTCCGGATGGACCAGGGTTCACTGCGGTGCGACGCCAATGTGTCGCTGGCACCGCGTGGTTCGGGTGAGTTCGGCACCCGCACCGAGACCAAGAATGTGAACTCGCTGCGCAGCGTGGAGCATGCGGTGCGCCACGAGATGCGCCGACAGGCCACGGTGCTGACCGACGGCGGGACGGTCACCCAGGAGACTCGTCACTTCCAGGAAGCGGACGGTGCCACCACGGCAGGACGTCCGAAGGAGGCGGCGGCCGATTACCGGTACTTCCCGGATCCGGATCTGGTCCCGGTGGCGCCGTCCCGGGAGTGGGTCCGGCAGTTGGCGGACGAACTCCCGGAAAAACCCTGGGAACGTCGTAAGCGAATGCAGCAGGAGTGGCAACTCACCGACGAGGAGTTGCGAGACCTCGTCAACACCGGTGCCGCGGAACTCGTCGCCGCCACCGTGGATGCCGGGGCGTCGCCGGACGATGCGCGCAGTTGGTGGGTGCAGTACCTGACCCAACAAGCCAACGAACGTGCGGTGGAGTTGGCGGACCTTCCGATCACACCGGGGCAGCTGGCCAGGGTTCTCGAACTGGTGTCCACCGGTGAGTTGACGAACAAGCTGGCTCGTGACGTGGTGGCGGCGGTGCTGGCTGGCGAGGGCGAACCGGACACGGTGATCGAGCAACGTGGTCTGCAGGTGGTTTCCGACGACTCCGCACTGCTCGCCGCCGTCGACGAGGCGTTGGCCGCGCAACCGGACGTTGTCGAGAAGATCCGTGGTGGCAAGGTACAGGCGGCGGGTGCGATCGTCGGAGCGGTCATGAAGGCGACCCAGGGGCAGGCGGACGCGAAGCGTGTCCGGGAACTCATCATGGAACGCGCGGGCGCCTGATCCGATGTCGTATCCGTCCCGGCTGCCGAGGGTGACTCGGGTGAGTTGGCGAGAGTGGCTCGGCGTCGGAGCAGCGATACTCGCCGTGGTCTCGGCATTCCTGGACTGGACAGTGCTCTCGAGTACGACTCCCGCGGAGGCGCAGCAGCTGGCGACGTTGCCGCACGGCGAGACCCATCGCGACGCGTTCGACTCCGGAGTCTATGCCTGGATTTCGGTCTTGCTGACTGTGGTGACGGGGGTGACGGTGGCCGCGCTCGGCCAGTTCCGCTCGATCCGTCGCGCGGGGCTGCCCCAATTGTGGCTGGTCGCCGCCATTGTCGGCGTTGCGCTGGGAGTGATCGGCTTCTTCGCGCTGGGGGTCCAGTTCGGCTCCCAGGCGGCGGCGCTGTTGGAAACACTCGGGGTTCGGTTCGGTGTGGGAGCGGGGCGATGGCTCGGGTTGGGCGCCGGCGTGCTGACACTGGTCGCGAGCGTGTTCGATCTCATCGTGTTCCGCCGGGAACCGTCGGGTGAGCGCAGTCGCTCCCAGGGTCGGGACTCGGTTCGTTGACCGCTGCGCGGTCGCCCGAGTGACCGTTAACTCCGGTTCGCGGTGGGGCTGGCGGTACGCGGAATGAGGACGACCCTGTCGTCGCTGGAGACCGGTTCTCCGGCGGATTTGTTGACGGTTCCCGCAACAGCCAGTTTGGGACTGATCAGGTCCATGCCGGCGAGTTTTCCGTAGTGTCGATCGCTGTCCTCACCGAACGTGACCGTCGGGTCTCCGGTGACGTCTCCGTTCTCGTTGATCGGGAGGTTCTGCACGTTCCCCGCCCCGTTGGTGGCGATCGAGAGTACTCCGGACCACTCGACACATCCCGCGAGACCGGGTTGGTCCGACCATGTCCACGCCGGTGAGCCGAGCTCTTCCCCCGGCTGGATCATCGTGACCGTTCCCTTGTTCTTGCGCTGGTCGGTCACCCAGAGCCGCTTGTCGGTGTCCTGCTGTGGTCCGGCGGTCGAGTCGTCGCCGGGTGTGCACAATCCACCGGGTGCGTGTACTCCGGATGCGATCACCGGGGAGTCACCGTGTGGATTCGTTTGGGCCGGGTCGCCGCTGGTGTTGATACGTAGCACTTTGCCTGCCAGCGAGTCCGTGTCTTCGGCGGCGTCTGCATCACCGGCGTCGCCGGTCGCGACGAGCAGTGTGCCGGAGTCCTCTGCGAGCAGCGCACCACGGTTGTGCTTGTCCCCCTTGGGAATGCCCGTGAGTACCGGCTCCGGCGGTTGTCCCGGGGAGAAACGGACGACCCGGTTGTCTTTCGCCGTGGTGATGTAGGCGAAGATCAACCGATCCTCGCGATATGTCGGTGAGGGGGCTAGAGCGGTCAATCCGCCGTCACCTGCGGCATCGACATCCAAGTCCGCGACCTTGGTGCGTTCACTGTCCGGCGACACGGTGTAGACCGTGCCGCTGCTGCGCTCGCCTGCGAGGACGCTGATCTTCCCACCACCCCCTGGCAGTGCCGCAACGGCGGAGACGGTATCGAGACACGTGGCGATCACTGCCTTGTCGTGGTCCGTGCAGCCGTCCGGCGGCGGGATCTTCGAGCGGGTGTCCGGCTGTTGACTGGGCCCACTGGATGTTCCCGGGCCGCTGTTGTCCGCTTCGGGGATCCTGGGCTGGGGGCCTGCCTGCGGACGCAGCGTCGGGGTCGGCGTCCAGGACCGCGCGGCCACGGCCGAGTCGAAGTCCGCGCACCCCGCCGCGAGCATCGCGGCACAGCCGACCGCTACGAGTGCCGAGGAGGATTTCGCACGATGCCGCGATCGCGCCGAGACCAGCCGCCTACGCACACGACCGAGCATACGGGTCGGATCGTGAACATGCGGTAAGCGCCTGCCGAAGCCGGACGCGGCAAGGGCTAGTGTTGCGGTGATGACCGTTACTGTGCTCGTTCCTGACGATGCGGGACTCACCGCACTCGGCGATGTGGAGGGAGTGCGACCCGTGCGCTACGACGTCCGGGAACCACTGCCGCCCGAGGCCGCTGAGGCCGAGGTGCTCGTTCCCGGGTTTCTGCGCGCGGAGGACAGCGGGTTTTTCGATGCACTGCCCCGGCTGCGGCTCGTCCAGTTGCTCACCGCCGGGGCGGAGAACTGGCTCGACCGGTTGCCTCCGGGGGTGCTGTTGTCCACCTGTCGTGGTGCCCACGGGGTCAGTACCGCCGAGTGGGCGCTGGCGGCGCTACTGTCGATGTATCGGGAACTGGAGGAGTTCGCCGCGCAGCGTGAGCGTCACTCCTGGGAATACCGTCCCACCGACACCTTGCAGGGTAAGCGGATCCTGATCGTTGGTGCCGGCGACTTGGGGCAGGCCCTACGGCGGATGCTGGAACCGTTCGACACGTGGGTGACGATGGTCGGTTCCACAGCCCGTGACGGGGTGCACGGCGTCACGGAGCTTCCCGCCTTGCTGCCGTACTACGATGCTGTGGTTCTCATGGTCCCGCTGACCTCCCAGACCACCGGCATGGTCGACGCGCGGTTTTTGGAGCGGGTCCCCACGGGCGGAATCGTGGTCAATGCCGCCCGTGGCCCCGTCGTCGACACCGATGCGTTGCTCGCGGAACTGAATGCCGGGCGGTTACGTGCGGCACTCGATGTCACCGATCCGGAACCGTTGCCAGTCGACCATCCGCTCTGGCAGGCACCCGGCCTGCTGCTCACACCGCATGTCGCAGGCTCGACGCGCGGCTCCGCGGAGCGTTCGTACGCGATCGCCGCGGCCGAGATCTCGCGCTATGTGCGGGGTGAACTACCCGAGAACGTCGTTCGGGGACAGTACTGAGAGCTGTGCGCAACGGCTGGTGGTGTCGCCGAGCGGCGGAACCGTTCGTGTGCAACCGGGCCCGCGTGTTCGTCCCGGCCACTCCGGTTACCCTACGCGCATGACAACCCACGATGATGAATACGGGATGCCCCAGAGTCCCGCCGGCTCCGGCTCCGGCTCCGGCTTCGGTGCCACGGGTGGAGCATCGGCTACCGACGCCAGCGCGATGCTTGGCACCTCGCAGTCCGAGCAGCGGTCCGGAGGAGAGTCGGATTCGGGGCAGCAGCCCACCGAGCGATGGCACCGTGGGCTCGACCTGGGCCTGCTGGTACTGCGTGTCGTACTCGGCGTCACGATGTTCGGCCACGGGATGCAGAAACTGTTCGGGCTGTTCGGCGGACCCGGGTTGGATGGCTTCGCCGACGCACTCGGCAACAACTTCGGTTTCACCGATCACACGACGCTGCTGACCTGGATCACCGCACTCACCGAATCGCTGGGTGGCTTGTTGCTGGTGGTCGGACTGTTCAGCCCGCTTGCTGCGGCAGGGATTCTGGGCGTTGCCGCCAGCGCGGTGTATGTGAAATTCTCCGGTGGATTCTTCGGACCGCCCGCGGGATTCGAGTACGAGTTCCTGCTCGCGACGTGCGCGTTCGCGTTACTGTTCACCGGGCCGGGCCGGCTCGCGATTGATGTGCACACGCCATGGCGACGTAAACCGGTGCCGTTCGGACTGTCAGGACTGGTGCTGGCCGCGGCCGGCTGCGTCGTGATCCTGATCCTGTTCCGCTGAGTGACTCGTAGCATCCTCCGCTGTCAGGCCGGTCGGGTCGGGGAGCCGACCGTCGCTGATCAGGGACATGACCGGAAGGTGTTTGCCGCGTACCGAGGGAAGCTTGACGTTGGTGCCGTCAGTGGTGACTGCGGACACCGTGCCGCGGTTGTTCACCAGCAACCCGCGTAGTTCGCCCCAGGGAAGCCGGTGTTGGGTGAACAGTCTCCGAACGTGCACGGCGTCGGGGGTGACGGTTGTGCGCAACCGCAGCACGACGTACAGCAGCGCAGCGGGAATGACGTACAGCACCAGCATGCCGGGCAGCGTCCACGCGGCGGGCGTCATGCCGACGAGGAGGAGAAAGATCGCGATGATCGCGGAACCGGGGGTTCGCATGACAGCTTGTTTGCGTTTGGCCGGCTGCGGCGGGTCGGTGATCCCGGAATCGCTGTGTGCTGTCGCTGCGCTGTCAACCACGGTTCCGATGATGCCCGTTCCAGGTCGCGTACGCACCCCTGGGGTCGACAGATGGCGTGGGCAGTGGAGGAATGCGGTGCCGGTGGCCGCTCGCGGCGGACGTCCGCGAGCGGCCGGTCTCGCAGCACGGTCCCGGTGTTCCCAGTATCCGGAATCACTGTCCCGCGAGTTGACACGCTCGTACGGTCGGACTAATCTCGTCGCCATGACACAGCGGATTATTCTCGTACTTTCTAAGCGCGTCGACGCTTAGGCCGAGCCCGCTACGTCGACGCGCTGCCCTCGTACGACCGCCTTGGTCGGCGAGGGTTTTTTATGTTCGCACCGCAATCAACCGAGTCGACAGGACAATCCAGAGGGACCGACGAGGCAAAACCGATGACAAGTGCCACACCACGATCGGACAGCACATCAGGAGCCGGCAGGGATGCCGCCGCAGTGGCGCCATCCACCGACCGGGCCGACACACGACCGAAACCGGGTCCGCCCGCGGGCGCGCCGGTACGAGTGAGCGGCGCACAGTCGCTGGTTCGCTCACTCGAGGCCGTCGGCAACGAGGTGGTCTTCGGGATTCCGGGGGGGACGATTCTTCCCGCGTACGATCCGTTGCTGGATTCCGCCAAGGTTCGTCACGTGTTGGTCCGGCACGAGCAGGGTGCCGGGCACGCGGCGTCGGGCTATGCGCACGTCACCGGCAGGGTCGGGGTGTGCATGGCGACCTCCGGCCCGGGGGCGACCAATCTGGTGACCCCACTGGCCGACGCGCAGATGGACTCGGTGCCCGTCGTGGCGATCACCGGGCAACAGACGCGGGCGATGATCGGCACGGACGCCTTCCAGGAAGCCGACATCTGCGGCATCACGATGCCGGTCACCAAACACAATTATCTGGTCACGGACCCGGAGGACATCCCACGCGTGATCTCGGAGGCGTTCCATCTGGCATCCTCGGGTCGGCCGGGGCCCGTGCTGGTCGATATTCCGAAGGATGTGCTGCAGGAAATGACATCCTTCTCCTGGCCTGCGGAGATGCGGCTGCCGGGTTACCGCCCGACGATGCGTCCGCATGGCAAACAGGTGCGGGAGGCCGCGAGACTGATCGCGAACGCGGAGCGGCCGGTACTGTACGTCGGTGGCGGGGTGTTGCGCAGTGGGGCCGAGCAGCAGCTGTACGAACTGGCCGAGTTGACCGGAATTCCGGTGGCGACCACGTTGATGGCCCGCGGCGCGTTCCCCGACTCACACCAGCAGCATCTCGGGATGCCGGGGATGCACGGGACAGTGGCCGCGGTCGCGGCGATGCAGCGCGCCGACCTGTTACTCACCCTGGGCGCACGCTTCGACGACCGTGTCACCGGCCGACTCGATTCGTTCGCGCCCGACGCGACCGTGGTGCACGCCGACATCGACCCTGCCGAGGTCTCGAAGAACCGCAAGGCCGACGTGCCGATCGTCGGGGACTGCAAGGAGATCATTTCCGATCTCCTCGAAACACTGCGCGAGAGACCGTCGCAGTCGAGTCTGCCCGATTTCGCGGCGTGGTGGCGGCAGCTCGACTCGTGGCGGCAGACTTTCCCGCCGGGGTATGACAAGCCCACCGACGGCACGCTGTCCCCGCAGTACGTGATCGAACGGATCGGTGAACTCTCCGCGCCCGACTCGGTCTTCGTGGCGGGGGTCGGCCAGCACCAGATGTGGGCGGCCCAGTTCATCGACTACGACCAGCCGCGCAGCTGGATCAACTCCGGTGGACTGGGCACGATGGGATTCGCGGTGCCGGCGGCCATGGGAGCCCAGTTCGGCGCGCAGGGGCAGCACGTCTGGGCGATCGACGGTGACGGCTGTTTCCAGATGACAAGCCAGGAGCTTGCCACCTGCGCCATCGAGGGAGCTCCGATCAAGGTCGCGCTCATCAACAACGGAAACCTCGGTATGGTCCGCCAGTGGCAGAATCTCTTCTACGCCGAGCGGTACTCGAACACCGATCTCGGCACACACATGCACCGAATCCCGGACTTCACACTCCTGGCGGAGTCTCTCGGCGCCGCGGGACTGCGGTGTGACAGCGAGGACGAAGTGGATTCCGTGATCGAACAGGCCATGGCGATCAACGATCGTCCGGTCGTGATCGAATTCGTGGTGGGTAAGGATGCCCAGGTCTGGCCGATGGTCGC
>Ga0079226_10002884_pt1 | contig 13247 bp, 11 predicted proteins | sample Poulit2014_FD_76345 | JGI IMG/M metagenome (GOLD analysis project Ga0079226, IMG submission 76345) | Agricultural soil microbial communities from Georgia to study Nitrogen management - Poultry litter 2014 | ecosystem: Environmental > Terrestrial > Soil > Agricultural land | place: USA: Georgia... | reverse complement strand
TAAGAAGCCCGGGACTATGGCATTATCGGCACCAACGCCCAACCAGCGCAGCGGCGCCGTTCGGCGGCATGAAAAACAGCGGCCTGGGTCGCGAAGGGGCGCGGAAAGGCATCAAGGAATACCAATACCTGGGGACCAAAGTGGCCGGCCCTCAAATCTGAAGACCGGTTGAACCAACTCGCTCAGCCCTGCTCAGGCAGTGCCGAGCCGGCTGCGCAGGACGTGCTTTTGCAACTTACCGGTGGACGTCTTGGGCAGTTCATCCGAGAACTCAATACGTCGCGGAATCTTGAAGCCAGCCAGGTGGGCCCGGCAGTGCTCGGTGATGTCATTGGCGTCTACGGATTCATAGCCAGGTTTGCGCGTGATGAAGGCGCAGACGATTTCTCCCCATTTTTCGTCTGGAGCGGCAACAACGGCCGCTTCCAGTACCGCCGGGTGATAGTAAAGCACGCTTTCCACCTCCAGGGTGGAAATATTTTCGCCGCCGGAAATGATGATGTCCTTGGCACGATCCTTAATTTCGACATACCCATCTGGGTGCCATACGCCGAGATCGCCGGAGTGGTACCAGCCCCCCGCAAATGCCTTGTCGGTTTCGGCCGGGTTCTTGAGATAACCTTTCATCACGGCATTGCCACGCAGCATCAGCTCGCCCATGGTCTCGCCATCCCGAGGCACGGGTTCCAAAGTATCCGGGTGGGCAACCATCATGTCGCTCATGGACAGGGTGTATAGGCCCTGGCGGGCGATTCTCGCAGCCTGTTTGCTAGCGGGCAGGCTGTTCCAATCGTCCTGAAATTCGCAGATCGTGCTGGGGCCGTAGGTTTCGGTCAAGCCGTACAGGTGAATCAGGTTCATGCCCAGCGTGTGCATTGCTTCTATGGTAGCAGCCGGCGGCGCGGCACCGCCGGTGGCCACCGTGACCTCCTGTTCAAAACTGCGTTTATGTTTCTCGGGAGCATTGATGAGCATGTTGAGCACTACCGGAGCGCCACAGAAATGCGTGATTCGGTGGCGGGCAATGGCATCAAAAATTGCCGCTGGCTGTAACTGGCGCAGGCAAACATGGGTGCCTGCCACTGCAGTCACCGCCCATGGGTAGCACCAGCCGTTACAGTGAAACATTGGTAATGTCCACAGATAGACCGCGCCAGAATGCAGGCCCAGCGCAATGACGTTGCTGAGTGCGTTCAAATGTGCCCCACGGTGATGATAAACAACACCCTTGGGATTGCCGGTGGTACCAGAGGTATAGTTAAGCGCGACCGCCTGCCATTCGTCGTCCGGATGCTGCCATGTGAAATCGCCGTCACCGCTGGCCAGAAGCTCGTCGTAGGTCATGTGTCCGATGCGCTCGCCCTGTGTCGGCGCCTGCGAGTCGACGACATCAATGATGATGGGTCGATTGTCGCATTGGTCGACGGCCGCACGGGTTCGATCATGGAATTCGGTATCGGTGATGAATACGCGTGCCGCCCCGTGATCGAGCATGAAGGCCATGGTTTGCGCATCCAGGCGGATGTTCTGCGCGTTGAGCACGGCGCCCAGCATGGGTACGGCGAAGTGCAGCTCAAGCATCTCCGGGATATTAGGCAGCAACACCGCAACCGTATCGCCTTTGCGTATGCCGAGCCTGTGCAGAGCCGACGCGATTTGCCGACAGCGCTGCCAGGTTTCGCCCCAATTGCGGCGGATATTGCCATGGATCACCGCAGTGCGATGCGGATGCGCAAGCGCTGTGCGCTCTATAAAGGTAACCGGCGTCAGCGCTGTAAAGTTGGCCGTGCTTTTTGTCATTCCGCTCTCGAATATGTCCGGCATGTGATTTACGCCTCCATTCCCGCAGTTTGGTGCAAGTTATTCGGATTAACTCTGTGTGTTGGCACAGTATATGCACATCAATAGGTCTGTAACGGTGGCTGCAGGTGATGGGGTGGCTCGATTCGAGTCAAGCAATCTGCCATCTGCTGCCCATCTTTTGGTTGCATTCCAAACTGTGCATCAAAAATATGGTTGTCGGCAACGATGGCATGCCATAAACCTTGACTTCCGCGATCCAGACTCTTGGAATGATATGATCATACCGTAGATGGCTGATCGAAAAAAACGCTTTTTAATTCGCGCCGGAATAACGGCTGCGATAAAGTCGTCAAGTGCGGACGCCATGGGTTGTTCCGTTGAATGGTTGCTGATCATTTAGAGTGATGAAAAGGCGTTCAATGCTTCAATGGATCGGGGTTGCTACCTTGCCATGCCTGGTTCGCTCTGCTAAGTTCAGCGGCCATTAGTGCGATTTGTTTCGTTGCGCATCATGCGAAAGGATCCCTTAATCCATTTGGGAATAAATAATAATATTTTCATGGCTGTAATGTAGGCTTGACGTGTTTTTATATCTTTGTCCGCACCTTTGGCGCGGTTCTTGGGACGCGCGTATTACAGCCCGAAAAATGAATAGGAGGAGTAATGAGGAACTTGATCATCAGTCTGGGCGCGGGCATCGCACTGGCCTTTGCCGGCACAGCCATGGCAAACGACGGCAATATATCCGATGACTACGTGAAGATCGGCGTGCTTGGCGACATGTCGGGCGTATACAGCGATGTGGCCGGCCCTGGCATGGAAGTTGCCGCGCGGATGGCGATTGCAGATTTCGGCGGCAAGGTACTGGGTAGGCCGGTCAAGCTTGTATCTTCCAACCACCAAAACGAAGCGGGTGCGGGGTCGTCGATTGCACGTCGCTGGATAGACAATGAAGGCGTCGACATGATCACGGGTATGGAGAATTCGGCTGTCGGCCTGGCAGTGCAGGAACTGGCTGCCGACAAAGGCATCATAACCATTAATACTGGCGCCGGCTCCACCGCATTTACTGAGGAAGCGTGCACGGAATTGGGTATTCATTACACTTATGACGTCCATGCCACAGCCACCGCTACGGCCACTGCCATCGTCAAGGAGGGCGGCAAAAACTGGTTCTTCATTGCGGCGGATTATGCCTTTGGCCATTCCCTGCGTGACAACACTGCTGCGGTGGTTGAGGCCCTTGATGGCACAGTTGCAGGCAGTGTGTTTGCGCCGCTCGGGGCCAATGACTTTTCCTCTTATCTGCTGGAGGCACAGCATTCTGGTGCTGATGTCATCGGACTTGCCAATTCCGGCAAGGATGTGGTGAATTCGGTCAAGCAGGCCGGTGAATTCGGCCTTGTACAGAGTGGACAAAAGCTTGCGGCATTGCTGATCTACTTACAAAATATCAAAAGCATCGGTTTGGAGCAGGCTCAGGGCCTGCAATTCACCTCGGCATTCTATTGGAATCGAGATGATGCTTCGCGCGAGTGGTCGCAGCGCTTTTACGACGAGCATGGTGCCATGCCTTCGATGATCCATGCCGGAACCTACTCGGCTGTAACTACGTACCTGAAGGCAATCGAGGCCGCGGGCACTGATGCTGCAGATGCGGTACGCAAGCAACTCGGTGAGATGGCGCTCAATGACTTCTTTGTGGTCAATGGCAAGATCCTGCCCAACGGCTCTATGGTGCATGAAATGTACCTGCTCGAAGTCAAGACACCAGAAAATTCCGAAAGTCCATGGGATTTGATGAAGGTCGTGCGCAAGGTGCCGGCCGAGGATGCATTCATTGCACTTGCTGAAAGTGCGTGCCCACGATTGGATGATTGATACAGGCTTAGCATGACAATTAAACACTCAATAGCCTGCGCACAATTATTGTTATAACAATACTGGAGGTGATCCGTCCGCTTTTTCGAACAAGCTAATCAAGACAATGGCAACCAGCGCATAAACTGCATTTTTTGATTGTCGGAAAGACGCGTGATAATAAATGCATTACCTGATTATGCATCAGCCTCAGCTATGTGGAAACAGGCTTGCCATTTCGACCGTAGTGCAAAGCACAAAGTGGAGGATCCCGATATAGGCGACTGATTAAAAGATATTTCTCCATTCCGGTCGCAGGCTCCCAGTCGAAATGACAGAATTCAGAGTAGATGGCTGAGTTTCATGCACAATCAGGATGCATTATCGATAGTATAAGGAGATCAGGTACCATGAACATCATATTTGGAAAACGCATAAACGCATATATTGCGATGCTGTGCGTGGCTGTATTTATGTCCGCCCCTGCATTCGCTCAGGACAAAGGGCCAATCAAGATCGGAGCAATTTACATCATGTCCGGCTCGGCATCTGCCTATGGCAAGTTTGCCGACCAGGGTCTGCAACTGGCGATTGACAAGATCAATTCTGAGGGCGGCATTCTTGACCGCCAGGTGGAATACCAGATCGAAGATGGGCAGGGAGAGGCTTCTGTTGCCATTCAGAATGCTCGAAAATTAGTGTACCAAGAGGGTGTGGACGCGCTTGTCGGGTTGGACAGTTCGGGTGTGGCCCTAAGCCTTGTACCCATTATGCCGGATCTCGGTGTGCCGCTTATCATCACGCATGCGGCTACGCCAGATGCCACGGGTGCCAAGTGCAATAGCATGACATTTCGCGTCAGCGACAATGTGGCCCAGCACATGAACGCCGCTGCCCGGGTCGCCAGTCAATCCGACGCAAAAAAATGGACCACAATCGGTCCAGATTATGCGTTTGGCCACCAGACTTGGGAGTACTTCAGCCAATATCTGTCCGATTTGGCTGCGGATGTCGAAATCATGGAATTCACGTCTTTTCCTGATTTCGGTGCCGAGGCCTATACTTCTTATATCAATGCCGTCATGGACGCAGACCCCGATGGCGTCATGATTTCGTTGTGGGGCGGCGATCTGGTTAACTTCATTCGCCAGGCGACTGATCTTGGTTTTTTTGAGCAGGATTATGAATTGCTGTTTGCCGTTGGCGGCGCAACCGAGGTTCTTACTGCTCTGGGCGACCAAATGCCGGAAGGGGTCTGGCTTGGAACGCGCTACTGGTTTGATGCCTATGACAATCCAGTGAACAAGGTGTTTGTCTCATCCTATATGGATGAGTACGGTCATCCGCCAAGCTATAACGCCGAAGGTGCTTATGCTGCGATGCTGGCCTATAAGGAGGCTGTGGAAAAAGCCGGCACGACTGATGCCGAGGCCGTGGCCGAGGCTCTTTCGGGTCTGACTTTCAATGCACCCAACGGAGAAGTAACGATCCGTAGTGGAGATCACCAGGCGCTGGTATCACCCAACTGGGGCAAGTCGAGTGCAATGGATGATGATCTGGGTATTCGTACGCTTGATCCGCTCAGGGTTTTTGATCCAGAAGAGGTTACGCGCCCTCTGGCAGAAACAGGATGTGAACTCGCGAGCTGAACCAATTGGTTAGACAGCGTTGTGCCAGTGCAGAGTTTGACCTGAATGGCGGTCTGCGCTGGCATGACTTTCATGCATCAAAGGCGATGCATGAATCGCAAGGTTTGGCTATGGCTCAAGTGACTGCTCAGGCACAAGGACAAATCAAGTGATGGCAAACATCATAGCGACTCTACTGGATAGCCTGACAATTGGTTTATTGCTTTTCGTCATAGCCATTGGCCTGAACATTGTTTTCGGCGTACTCGACATCATCAATTTTGCACACGGTGCTCTCTACATGGTTGGCGCCTACCTTGGATTTACCTGTGTCAGCATGATCGGGATGCCATTCTGGATTGCTCTGGTGATTGCGCCGTTGGGTGTGGCCTTGATTGCAGTCATCATCGATCGTGGCATATTGCGCTTTATTTATGATCGCGAGATTGCCGATAGCTTACTGATTACTTATGCCCTGCTGCTGGTGCTCAACGAGTCTGTTCAACTGATTTGGGGCACTGGCATTCATGCGGTTCCACCACCTCCGTTATTACAGGGCACCTTGATATTTCCCGGCGGTGTCCGTTTTCCTGTTTACAATTTGTTTGTCATTGGCGTTGGCCTGTTCATGCTCGTGGCGTTGTGGGGCTTGTTCAACCGCACAAGGCTGGGACGCATTATGCGAGCCGCTTCACTCGATCGGGATACAGCCCAGGTTCTGGGAATCAATACGCTGCTGGTTATCACGAGTGTATTTGCTTTTGGAGCCTGGCTGGCGGCCGTCGGCGGTGTTGTCGCCGCACCCATGCGAGCGATTGATCCAGGCATGGGCAACAAGATCATCATCGAGTCATTCATCATCGTCGTGATTGGCGGCTTGGGCAGTTTTCCAGGCGCATTTATCGGCGCCATCATTCTCGGCCTTATCGAAGGGTTTGGTGGCCGTTATCTGCCAAAAATCAGCATGGTGTTGCCCTACATCGGCATGGCTGCCGTGCTCTTGTTGAAGCCTACCGGATTGATGGGCCGCAGGTCGTCGCTATGAATCAGCGCGCAATACGCGGCGCATTAACGGTAGGTGCTTTGTTGCTGCTGGCTGGCTCGATCGCACTACCCTGGATCGTGCCCTATTTTTACATCTTCATCGGTACCGAAATCCTCATTCTTGGCCTGTTTGCAGCAAGCTTCAATCTGATATTCGGATTTACCGGCATGTTGAGCTTCGGCCATGCTGCTTTTTATGGCGCGGGTGCATACATTACCGCACTGGCCTTGTTGCACTTGGAATTGCCGCTACTGGCCTGTCTGGCCATTGCCATGCTGGCCTCGACCGTGCTGGCCTTTATCATTGGCTTTCTCAGCGTGAGGCTGAACGAAGTCTATTTTGCGATGCTCACGCTGGCTTTCGGCATGATGATCTATTCCGTTGTCCACCAATGGCGATCGGTAACCGGCGGCAGCGATGGCCTGTCGGGTTTCAGGGTGTCGCATCTAGGGCTTGGCCTGGACCTCACCCTCGGTGATCCAGCAGTTTATTACCACATCGTGTTGGTGCTGGTTGGTATTGCAAGCTTGATCCTATATCTGATTGGTAGATCGTCGTTTGGCCTGACGTTGAAGGCAATCCGGCAAAACCCGGAAAGAGTCGCGTTCTGCGGCATTAACGTTCGCCGTTATCGCCTGGCTGCATTTACCATCGCCGGGGCTTTTGGTGGCCTTGCCGGTGGGCTGGTCGTACCATTTCTGCGTGTGGCCACGCCCGAATTGGCCCACTGGTCTACCTCTGCAGAACCGGTATTGATGTCCATCCTGGGCGGATCGGGTTATTTCCTGGGGCCGTTTTTCGGCGCCGTGATCTTCGTCTTATTGGAAATGTGGGTCAGCAGTATCACCCAGGCCTGGATGCTGGTTGTTGGTGTCATCCTTGGCCTGATGATCATGTTCTTCCGCCGCGGTTTGGTGGGTACGTTCCTAGACTGGTGCCTGGAACGCAAATGAAACACGCGTCGTCTACAAGCCAACCGATTCTTCGCCTTGAAGATCTTACCAAACGGTTTGGCGGCAATACTGCCGTATCCGCCATCAATCTGGAGGTTGCACCTGCCGAAACGCTCGCCATCATAGGCCCCAATGGCGCCGGCAAGACGACCTTCTACAACATGGTATCGGGGCGCATGAAACCCAGCGCCGGGCGCATCGTCCTAGACGGCGTGGACATTGCCGGCTTGCCACCGTATCGAATCAGCCGAATGGGTGTGTCGCGCTCGTTTCAGATCAACAACATATTCACTGAAATGACGGTGCGGGAAAATGTAGAGGTTGCCTTGACCGCCTTCCACGGCCAAAGCCGGCGCTGGTATAACATCGCCGCGCGTAATCGGCCGATTCAGCGCGAAGCCGACCGTCTGCTCGATCGCCTCTCGCTGGCGCAGCTGAGCTCCAGGCGTGCGGGGGTTATCAGCTACGGTGATAAACGGTTGCTCGAGATTGCCGTGGTGCTGGCCACCCAACCGCGCCTGGTATTGCTGGACGAGCCATCCGCCGGCATGACCCCTGCGGAGACGCGCCGCGTGACACAATTGATTCATGCGCTGGCTGAAAGCGGCGACTACACCTTTCTGGTCACCGAACATGACATGAACGTGGTATTCGATATTGCTGATCGCATCATGGTCATGCATCGTGGCGAATTGCTTATGATTGGCACACCGGGAGAAGTTCGGAATCATCCTGAGGTTCGCCGCGCTTATCTCGGCGAAGAGGACAATGTGGTCGGTGAGGCCGACATATGATGCTCGAGCTCGAGAATGTGCATACCTACTACGGCGAAAGCCATGCCCTGCAGGGTGTGTCGTTGCGCATCGAAGAAGGGGAGACCGTGTGCTTGCTTGGCCGTAATGGCGCAGGCAAGAGCACAACGCTGAAAACAATCATCGGCTTGACACCGCCCCGGCAAGGGCATGTGCGCTACCGTAATCGCGACATCACAGGGATGCCTGCCTATCGTATCGTCCGCGCCGGCATTGGTCTGGTCCAGGAGGACCGCCGGATATTTCCCGGTTTATCGGTGCGCGAGAATCTCGAAGTCGCCCAGCGTCGCAATGTACAAGGCCAACGGCGCTGGACGATTGATCGCATTTTCAGTGATTATCCGATGCTGGAAGAGCTGGCCGAGCAGGATGGCGATACCCTGTCAGGAGGTGAGCAACAACTGCTTGCCGTTGCACGCGCCCTGATGACCGAGCCGCGTCTGCTGTTGCTGGACGAACCAAACGAGGGCCTGGCACCACTCATCGTAAAACAGATCGGCGAGCTGATTGATGCCTTATCCCAGACAACAACCTTGTTGTTTACCGACCAAAGTGTGCAATTCGCACTCGCGCATGCCAGCCGTGCCTACATATTGGAAAAAGGGGTTGTCGTGCATGAGGCTAACTGTGAAGTCTTGCGTTCCGATGGCGAAACACTACAACGTTTTTTGGCGCCGGCTTGATCGGTATTGCTGAACAAGCCCGTCGTCTTATCGATGATTTACCCGCGATCCGAACAAAGTGATAGAAAACGTTTTGAGCTTGCAACATCTTTGTATTGAACAAACCCGGTAACATGAGATGTCCGGAGTCCGAGTAATCCTCCATCCCGGCATATTCACAGGCAATAAGCCCACCATTACCAGCCTCAAGGTGCATCATATTGCCACCCAGGAAGTTGATTCAAGCAGCCAGAAGAGGGCAACATGAATTTCCAGTATTCGCAAAAAACCCTGGATCTAATCCAGCAGGTCCGCACGTTCATCGAGCATGAAGTGGTGCCTGCTGAGCCTGAATATTACGAACAACTGGCAAATGATCCATGGATGACACCCCCGATCATGGACGAGTTGAAATCGAAGGCGAAGTCGCGCGGCTTTTGGAATCTGTTTCTGCCGCGGGAGCACGCTAGTTTCAGTCGAGGCCTGAGCAACCTCGAATATGCCCCGCTGGCGGAGCAAATGGGTCGGCACGCGATTGCGCCGGAGGTGTTCAACTGTAACGCTCCGGATACCGGCAACATGGAGGTATTGGCGAGATACGGTACACCCCAGCAGCAGGAACGATGGTTGCAGCCGCTCATGGAAGGCAAGATCCGTTCGGCATTCGCCATGACCGAACCGGAGGTGGCATCTTCTGATGCCACTAATATTGAGACCTCCATCGTGCGCGATGGCAATGATTACGTCATTAATGGGCACAAGTTCTACATTTCAGGCGCCATGCGCAAAACCTGCGAAATCATGATTGTCATGGGCAAAACCGATCCGGACAACCCGGATCGCCATAAGCAACAATCACAGATTCTGGTGCCCGTGGCTACCCCGGGTGTCACCATCAAACGTCCCATGCAGGTGCTTGGCTACGTGGACGCGCCGGAAGGCCACGCGGAGGTCATGCTGGAGGATGTGCGGGTGCCAGCAGACAACATCATACTGGGCGAGGGACGCGGCTTCGAGATCGCCCAAGGGCGCCTGGGTCCGGGGCGCATTCACCATTGCATGCGCTTGGTCGGCGCCGCGCAACGCGCTTTGGAGATGATGTGTGAACGCGCCAACAAGCGCGTAGTGTTCGGTCAGCCAATGAGCAAACACGGTTCGGTGCGCGAGGATATTGCCAAAAGCATTTGCGAAGTGGAGCAAGCGCGACTGTTGACCCTCAAAGCGGCTGATGTCATGGATCGCCATGGCAACAAGAATGCCAAAGAGTTGATTGCGATGATCAAGATTGTCGCGCCCAGCATGGCACAGCGGGTGCTTGATCGCGCCATCCAGCTTTATGGTGCCGCGGGATTGAGCCAGGATACACCGCTGGCGGGCTTTTTCGCCTATGCCCGCTCGATCCGCTTGGCTGATGGCCCCGACCAGGTGCATATGATGCAGTTGGGCCGCAATCTTGCCAAGAGGTATGCGTGACATTGTTGCCATGCAGAGCTGACACTGCAGCGTAGTACGTAACTTGCCACTTTATCTCCTGCAAGGAGGCACAGCATGACTCAAGTGGATCAGTTGGACTGCGAGCGCCTTGCCCGCTATCTGGAACGCAACGTGGCCGACTTCAGAGGGCCGCTGAGCGCAGATAAATTCGCCGGCGGACAATCAAATCCCACTTTTCATATCAAGGCGATGTCCGGTGAGTATGTATTACGCCGTCAGCCGCCGGGCGAGCTGCTCAAGTCTGCACATGCGGTGGATCGCGAGTTTCGCGTCATGCGCGCGCTGGCTGATACGGCAGTGCCGGTGCCGACAATGTATCACCTGTGCGAAGATCGCGAGGTGATCGGCTCCATGTTCTTTCTGATGGCGTACTGCCCGGGCCGGATCTTCTGGGATGCCGCCATCCCCGAAGTTGACAATATCCAGCGCAGCGCAATGTACGATGCAATGAACCAGCTGCTTGCCAGCTTGCATGCGCTTGACCCGGAGGCTGTCGGATTAGGCGATTACGGCCGATCCGGCAATTACTTCGAGCGCCAAGTCAACCGCTGGCAAAAGCAGTACCGCGCATCCGAGACCGAGCACATCCAGGCAATGGAAGATACCATGATCTGGCTGCATGACAATATGCCGGCCGATGATGGCCAAGTATCCTTGGTGCATGGCGATTATCGTCTGGACAACTTGGTATGGCACTCCAGCGAACCACGCGTGATCGCGGTGCTGGACTGGGAGTTGTCTACACTGGGCCATCCTTTGGCTGATCTCGCTTACCAGTGCATGCAGCTACGGATGTCACCCGGCGGCAGCACCCTGTCTGGCTTGCAAGGCAAGGACCGCAACGCGCTCGGCATCCCCACGGAAAAGGAATATGTCGATGCTTATTGTGAACGGCGCGGCATTGAGCATATTGACCACTGGGAATTCTATCTGGTGTTCAGCTTCTTCCGCTTTGCGGCCATTATTCAAGGTGTCTATAAACGCGCTCGAGATGGTAATGCCTCCAGCACAGAAGCAGCTCGCCTGGGCCGCATGGTGGAGCCGCTTACCACCATGGCCACCGAAATAATAGACGGCGGGGCATGAGCCAAGGCAGGCATGCTGAGAGGGGCCTGGGAAGCCTATAGCGCGGACTGCAAAGGCCCGTCGTCGACCACGATGGTGTTGCCGGTGAACCACCCCGGGTTTGTCGGAGACAGCTTGCCCGCGATTTGACAGATGCATGCACCTACGGCTGCACGCCGCAGCCACTGCTAAGCATCGTGCATAATCTGGACTCCACCAGATAACGCAAGCCCAGGATGATTGACTGCAATGTTTACCCTCAAACAGTTGAAATACTTCGTCGCGATTGCTGAACACGGCAGCATAACGGCGGCTGCGGAGGCACTGTATGTTTCACAGCCGGGTTTATCGGCTGCAGTGGGTCATCTTGAGCAGATGCTTGATGTGCAATTGCTGATTCGGCACAAGGCCAAGGGCATAGAACTCACCCCGGCAGGACGCACCTTGTTGGCCTCGAGCCGCGAATTGCTCAGTCATGCAGATGATGTGCTGGCATCGGGGCGCGGCCTTAGCAGCGCTCGCGAGGGACCACTTCATGTCGGCTTTTTTCACACCATTGGCCCGCATGTCATGCCGGGCCTGCTGGCACAGTTTCGCCGTGAATTTCCAAATGTGCATGTGACCATTCTGGAGGGGGATCTGGCGCAACTGTATACGGCCTTGACCAGCGGGAAGATCGAGCTCGCACTAATCTACGATCTCGGCCTGGATGAGCATATCGAGCGCTGCCACCTCAGACGGCTGCAACCATACGTGTTGGCACCTGCCGACAGCGAATTGGCTCAGCATGCAAGCATCTCGCTGCGCAAATTGGCGGGCAAGCCGATGATCATGCTCGATCTGCCGCATAGCCGGGAGTATTTTTCCATGCTTTTTCGCAGCAGCGGGATTGAGCCGCGCATCGCCTATTACACCAAGAGCGTGCCGATGGTGCGGAGCCTGGTTGCAAATGGGCATGGGTATTCAATCCTTAATTTCCGCCCAACGGTGCGGGCCGCCTATGACGGCAAGGAACTGGCTTACATAGATCTCAAGGGGGGGGTTTCCGGATTGGCACTGGTTCTTGCCTGGCATGTTCGGATGCGCCTGAGCGCCAGGGCTCAGGCTTTTATCGAAGTGGCGCAGGCATATGTCGAGGCGCATGCAGGTGCCGATACATGAACGGCCATTAGCTCTTATAGCAATCGAGTTCGTTTTTTTTCATTGCTACATAAAAAAAAACGATGAAGAAATAAGAATAATAATATTTGCATGATAATAGCCGAGTGTCCATTATCAGCGGCAAGCGTTTGATGAAACGCATTTATTGATTATCCGAGCTGACTCGTGATTAAAGCTGGATTCGAATGCAGAACAGGGTTGGCGGATACATTGGCCGCACATCAACATGGCTGGCAAGCAATGTACTCACCTGAAGCGTGCCGTCTTGATGTACAAACCGAGGATAAAGACATGACTACGGAAAATATTGAGCTGGACACTCTGGTAGTTGGCGCCGGCCAGGCCGGTATCGCCATGAGCGAGCATCTGGGTAATCTCGGCATTTCGCATCTTGTCCTGGAGCGCCGTCGCATTGCAGAGCGCTGGCGCTCCGAGCGCTGGGATTCATTGGTTGCCAATGGGCCAGCCTGGCATGATCGTTTTCCGAATCAGGAATTCGATAACATACATCCGGATGCTTTTGTGCCCAAGGAGCAGGTTGCGGATTATTTCGAGGCCTATGCCAGAAAGATCAAGGCGCCTGTGCGCACCGGCGTGGAAGTGAAAAACGTGCGGCGCAATCAAGGCCAGCCTGGTTTCAAGATCGAAACATAGGATGGTGTCATTCAAGCTCATAGCGTGGTTGCCGCCACTGGCCATTTCCAGCTTGCCAACATCCCGCCGATCCTGCCCGAGGATGTATCGTCCATCACGATGTTGCATTC
>Ga0079226_10002883_pt1 | contig 13252 bp, 11 predicted proteins | sample Poulit2014_FD_76345 | JGI IMG/M metagenome (GOLD analysis project Ga0079226, IMG submission 76345) | Agricultural soil microbial communities from Georgia to study Nitrogen management - Poultry litter 2014 | ecosystem: Environmental > Terrestrial > Soil > Agricultural land | place: USA: Georgia... | reverse complement strand
GGATGGAGCAAATTCGCCAGGCAGCAAGAGTTGAATCCCTGCATAAAGCGTGTGCGTTCCGTAGCCTACTAAGCCTCTTTCAAGAAGACTCGGATTTTGCAGGTAAACAACTCTCCGTTCCGCATCTTTTCCCGGCTCAAGTAACTCTCCAGCTGTTAAAGCATACTCACGAATATCTTTCCACTTCCACAAATATGGTTCGACATCATGAACAGGCTCCGGCGTCACCATATGTCCAAGATCATGCCAAAGCGGTCCCAAATGTTTCTCTTTCATCCCATTATAATATTGATCCAATTCTTTTTGGGTAAAGATTTTTTTATCTGACATACTCCCACTCCTTTTATGAACAATAAGTTAATTAAGTTCCCTATTTAGATAATAACTGATTGTTTATGTTTTTTCAATAGTTAGTTAATTAATTTTATGAATTTTTATAAAAGTGAACTAAAAAAGGTAAAAGCAATTGACGTCATTCCATTGTCCATCTAATATAGTGTTAATGACAATAGAAGGACGGGATCAATTCATGACACAAAAGAAAAAGGGAACTCAGATACAATCATTACGTGTTGGATTTACCATTCTAGACCTATTATCGAAAAAAGATCACCCGTTAAAATTTAATGAAATTCATCATGCTACAGATATAACAAAAAGCAACTTATATAAATATTTAAACACACTAACTTCTTTAGGAGCTGTTTACCGTAATAAAGAAACTGGTGCTTATTCCCTCGGTACAACCATTATTAAGTACGGAATGTCTGCACTAAATAAGGAAAAAATTCTGGAGAAGGTCAATCCATTCCTGCAGGAAATTAATTTAAAATTAAAAGAAACGACCTTGCTAACAGCCTGGACAGATGATGGGCCAATGATTGCAAAAATGATCCACAGCAGCAGTGGCCTGAATTTAGGTGGTCAAGTTGGTACGATGCTTCCCATTCATTCTGCTGGTGGCAAGCTCTTCGCAGCCCATAAAGAAGGTCCCATCTTTCAAAATTGGAAAGAAAAAGAATACGATAAGTTAAAGCAAACACGGATCAAAGAGCTGGAAAATGAACTGGAAGACATTCGAAGCAGCCATATCGCGTTTGCATCCAGCGCGCTTGCAAATTTTGTATCTTCTGTTGCCATTCCCATTTTTAACCATGATAAAGAGATTGTTGGGAGCATTGTTGTCGTCGGTTTTGAAAAAACAATTCCAGCTGATAAAACAGATGAACGAAGTCAGTACCTGCTCACAAAGGGAAAAGAAATCTCCAAGGAAATGGGATTGATTGAATAAAGAAAATACGCTTCCTGATTGGTTTAGGGAGCGTATGATGAAAAGGTTTCAATCTGAGTCTGTGACCTTCCCAAAGCCGTTTCTTTTATCTCAGGCCATGCTATTTTATAAAGTTACAGACAACAGGAGGTAGGAATTGTCCTTATCTTTTCAAAGATACCGCTTCTTTTCTTAAAGGCCCTTTCTGTATTTTACCGGCCGGGGTGGTTGGGAGCTCCCGTTCAACTTGAAGATATTCAGGTAATTTATAAACAGCAAATCCTTGATCGATTAAATATTCCTTTATTTCTTTTAAATCCATACTTGCATTTTCTTCGCGCAACGAAACAAAGGCACATGCACGCTCGCCTAAACGTTCATCGGGTATGCTTACAACAGCCGCTTGATTGATTTTAGGATGCATCACCAATGCTTCTTCTATTTCAGATGTGTGAAACTTTAAACCGCCTCGATTGATTGTATCTTTTTTCCTGCCTACAAAGTGAAGATACCCTCCTCCATCCAACCAGCCTTGATCACCAGTTAAAAAGTAACCTTCTTTTGTAAATGCCTGTTCCGTCGCAAGCTCATTTTTATAATACTCTTTAAATAGACACTCACCCCAAAATGCAACTTCTCCGATCTCTCCATTCGGAAGCGGGCTATGAAACTCATCTAAAATGATAACGTCACCTACTGGTGTTGGTCTTCCTACCGTTTCCCATGCGAGATTCTCTTCATCTCCAGGCCGTGTAAAGGTACCTGCACAAATTTCAGTCATTCCCCATTGGGATACAATACGTGCACCCGTCAATTTTCTTAAATCTTTGACCAGTTGAGCAGGAATCTTAGAGCCCCCTGTTTGGATAAGTCTTAGTTTCAGATTCTTTACTTGATTCGTTCTAATAAAATGAACCATATCAATTAGATGCGCAGGTGCAGCAGTAAGGTAAGTGATCCCTTCTTTTTCAATCAAGTCCATGACGTTATTGACCTGATAGTCAGCTAAAACATACTGTGTTGCCCCATACCTCATCCCTGTAATGATTAAAGGAATCGAAAACATGTGACATAGGGGCGTTAAACTTAAAATGTTGTCTTTTTCAGAAATTAAATTCTCTTTTCCGTTGATTAAATGAGCCGGCACAAATGACTCATATGTGTGCAAGACAGCTTTAGGATTTGATTCCGTCCCCGATGTAAACATAATCAATGCTGGATCTGTTTTAACGGGGGAACTGGATTCGATGTCTTGTGACTCTGTATTGACTAAGTAATCAAAAGAAATACTCTCTTCTTCTTCGGGTTTACCTGAAATAATAACGTGCTTTAAATCATCCAGCTCCGTTTTTAACTCATTTGCTAATTTTTCATGATTAAACCCTTTATATGAATCCGCCGTAATAAAGGCTTTTGTTTCGCAGTGAGATAACATGTAACCCAACTCTTTTTTTCTATAGGACGGGCTCAAAGGGTTAAATACAAGTCCGACTCTTGAAATAGCTAGATGTGCAATAACATATTCCAATGAATTAGGGAGCTGGACCGCGACAACATCCCCTCTTCTCAAACCAAGGGTAAGGAGATGCCCAGCCAGTCTTTTTGAAAGAGTATCCATCTCCTGAAAGGATAATCGTCTGTCATTGGATACAAAAGCAGTTTTATTTTGGTACTTCTTTACAGCTCCTTCAATTAATTCATGAATCAGCGAACTTTCCATATCTGTATTTAAAGACATAGGATCCCTCACTTTTAAAGTGTTTACACTTATTAGGAATTAAGTTCTTTAAAAATATAATACTTTGCCTCTATTCAGTTGTCAATATTATTTAATTATTCCAAATTATTTGTTTGTTTTCAGATCATTAAACTCTTCTTCTGTTTTAAAACCAAAAACCTCTTCGTTCGATAGGCCGTTATTTGTTTGTTTTTTCTGGAAATGATTCCCCTGCTGTTTCTTCTAGCATAGAAATAAGATGATAAATTAATTTGTGATTCGGTACGCTTATGTGATGTTTCTCAGCAATATGAACGATTGCCCCATTTAAATGTTCAATTTCAGTTTTTCTCCCCTTGTTCACATCTTGGTACATCGAGGAAAAATGATTTCCAGACATATTCGGGTCGAAAGCATCTTGAATCATTTTGTTCAATTCACTTTTCACAATAGAAACTTTTTCTGCTCTTGCAACGAATATAATTTCATTCATCAGCTCTTCCAGTAAAATCTCAATATTGCTATAGCTCCCAACAGAGGATACTGTATTTTGCATTAATGTGCACAATGGATTAAGTATTGAATTAAAGGCCGCTTTCTTCCAAATGCTTTCGATTACATTTTCAGATTGGGCCGTTTGAATACCAGCATGATTAAAAAGGTTAATAATTTCAGTAACGTTTTTTGTTTTCTTATTGTTTACTTGCATTAATTCTGTCTCACCCAATCCAAATGCTTCTATTTTTCCTGGGCCAATTAATCTCGAAGCATAAGTTGTAACACCAGCAAACAAATTCTGTTCTGGTACATACTGTTTGATTACTTCCAGATTTCCTAGCCCATTTTGTATCGTCAAAACACTTGTTTTCTCATCGATCAAATATTGACACTTTTCCATCATTTGTTTCGTCTGCATTGCCTTGGTTAAGATAATAAATAGATCACATGGTCCTTTTGATTTTTCTGGAGTAGAAGCGTATACAGGATAAGTTTCAATTCCTTTTTCGCTATTTACCTTAAGTCCATGTTTCTGAAGTGCCTCTACATGCTCTTCCCACTCATCTACAAAAAAGACATTGTACCCTGCTTTCAACAGGGCGAGACCGAACCGACTTCCCATAGCTCCAGCCCCTGCAACTATAATTTTCATTTGACCCTCTTTTCACAAATCTTTGATTAGATTTCTTACAGCTTGCGCGGAATCCTTAAAAGCTTTCCACTCACTTTCACTAAGCTTCCATTCCTCAACTGTTTGCACCCCGGCAAGATTTACAAGTATGGGTGCACCTAAACTAACATTTTCTTCACCGTATTCCCCGTCTAAAATAGTGGATCCGATGATTGAAGAAACCGTTGGTCCTAATAACTTATCTACGACAAGGTCTATCCCTCTTGCAGTCGTCCAGCCAGTCGTACGATCAATATGCAGCGAATTAAATTCAACAAACCAGTTTTGTAATTTGGAGTATATTTCCTCCCGTTTTGAGGCAGATATAACAAATAATTCATTATTACGTGTAATCTGACTGAAAATAGGAACCTACGTTTCACCATGCTCTCCTAAAACCGGAGCAACTATTTTATCGTCATATAAATATAACACTTCTCTTAACGCCCATTCAAACCGCAAAGAATCATTCATCGTGTAACCAATGAGTTGTTTTCTAGAAAATCGAAACTCTTTATATAGATAATAATTGAGTAAATCTACTGGATTTGAGACGGTTACGATCAATGAATCCGGAGAATATTTTCGAATCTTTTCTCCGAATTCCTTAAATAACGATAGATTACCTTTTAAAAACACATTCCTATTTGATATGTTGTTTCTATTTGGCACTCCAGCAGAGATAATAATAATAGTAGAATTCCTTAATTCTGCATAATCTCCAATATAAATATTTTTATCTGGATATGCATTTTGTAAATCCATTAAATGGTTTTTTAATAAATTCTTATCAATATCTATTAGACATATTTTACGTACCTTTTCCTTATTAGCCATTTGAAATGCTATCGCCGCACCTAGTGTCCCGGCTGCTCCTATAATAGATATTTTCGTCATGCCAATCTCCTCACATCTGTCATTTTAGTATTCCTACAACCACAACGGAAACATCACTAAATAAGGGAATATGATCATTAACAATAAAGTTATTACTAGTGCAATGATTAGAGGTAAAGACCTATAAGCAATACTTAACATTGGTGCCTTTGCTATATCTGAGGTTATTAAGAGCGTTCCACCAAAAGGCGGAGTACACATACCTATTGCCGTATTAACGATAACAAGTATGCCGAAATAAACCGGATCAATTTCTAATGCCGAAATAACTGGTAGAAACATTGGAACAACAATAACTAGAATGGCAATGGTATCCATGAACATACCAAATATTAATAAAATAAGACTAATAATCAATAAGATTATAAAGGGACTTTCGCTGATTGTTAAAAATCCGGAAACGAGCGTACTTGGAATATTTTCATATGCCAAAACGTAAGCAAATAGGTAGGCATTTGCAATGATAAACATAATTGTCGCTGTGGTTTTGGCAGAATCATAAAACACTTTGCTTAATTGCCTTAGTGTTAATTCCCGATATATAAACATCCCTATAATAACGGCATAAACAACTGCAACTACACCTGATTCAGTAGGCGTAAAAATACCAGAAAATACTCCGCCAATTAAAATAATTGGTGTTCCAAGGGCCCAGAGTGATTTTATTAAAGCGTTACCAAACTCTTTAAACTGAAAAGGCTGATCACTGCCCTTGTAATCCTTCTTTCTGGATATGAAATAAACAGACATCAGTAAAACTCCAGCAATTATAATGCCCGCTGGGATCCCTGCTGTATATAAATCAGAGATAGACGATCCTGACAAACTACCATAAACAATAAGAGTAACACTAGGTGGAATAATTACCCCTAATGGACTCGCTGTGGACACTACCGAAGCTGCAAAATCTCTATCATATCCTTTCTCCACCATTGCGGGTATCATTAATGTTGCTAAAGCTGCTGCAGTAGCAATAGAACTTCCAGAAATAGCAGCGAAAAATACACATCCTAAAATGGCTACCATCGCTAAACCGCCAGTCCTCTTGCCAATTATGTTATTTGCTAAATTAATAATTCGCTGAGCCAGCCCACCAGTTAACATGAGGTTTCCTGCTAGAATAAAAAAAGGAATCGCTAACAAAGATGAATTATTAATACCAGTAAATAATTGCTGAATAAGGATTACTGGATTAACATCAGCAAACAGTATATAAATAATGGAGGAAAGACCTATGGTAATCCCAAAGGGAACACCCAATAAAAAAAGAAAAATGGTTAAACCAAAAAACAATAGAATCATTTATTCGTCCTCCTCAACAGGATTCTTTCGTTTATTCATTCTGAAGAGCAGATGAAGAATCATAAAAGCTGTCGAAATTGGTATAACAGAGTATGCTAAGCCCATGGATATGCCCATATTAGGAGATCTTTGGGGACCGACGATATCTAGGGTATCAATACCAACTTTTAATAGGATACCTGCATAGATTAAGATAACTGTCCATTGAATCGGTGCTAACCATTTCCTTATTTCCGGTTTCCAATCCTCGAATATAGATACTGTAATATGAGTCTTATCCCTAATTGCTACTGCTGCTCCGAAGAACACCATAGCAATCATTAAAAACCTTGCTAGTTCATCAGCCCATACAATCCCATCTTGAAAAATGGAACGCTGAATGACTTGGATAACCAGGACAATGGTCATTCCAGCTAAAAATAATGAAATCAAAGTTCTTATCACTCGGTCCAACCAATAACTAATTTTTCCGATGGTTTTCACTTCATTCCCCCCCTAATAGTGAAAAAGAAGTTTTTTAAAAGAACAATCTTCTTTTACTCTCAACGGCTCTACGAACACCCCCCATCTTTATAAGCAGCTAAAGCATGAGAGCCAAGCTCCGAAATAAATACGACTAAGGTTCAGGTGGAGTTAAAACTCCATCTGATACCTTCGTCTTCTCTAGCCAACCTTTTTTAAAATGTCCCTTCTCTCATTCGGCCTATTCGCCTAATTCCTGAATTTTATTAAACATTTCTGCTCCATATTGATCTATCCAGCTATCATAAACACTCTCAACTAATGGAATTAAAGATTCCCGATTAACTTCATAGATCTCCATCCCCTTTTCTTTTAAAATCTCTTCATAATCTTCCTCATGAACTTCATTTTCCTTATTTGTTTCCTCGATTGCTTCTTCGGCGGACTCTATTACAGCGACTTGAACCTCCTCTGGCCATGATTCAAAGCGGTCCTGACTGCCCATTAAAAATCCAAACACAAAGTTCACACCTGTTTTTGAAACGTATTGATTGACTTCAAAGACATTTTCATCATCAATAATGTCCATCGTGTTTTCTTGTCCATCAATTGCCCCTTGTTCCAATGCTGTATAGGCATCTCCAAAGTTCATACTTTGTGGACTTGCACCTAAGGCTTCATAAGCATCGATATAAACAGGACTTTCAATGACACGGATTGTAACCCCGTTAAAGTCCTCTGGGCTTAAAATCGGCTTTGTAGATGTTGTCACATGCCTGAACCCTCTAGCCATTGTTGCAAAAATTTTTAAATTCACATCTTCTACCGAAGTACGAAATTCTTTTTCTGCCTCAGAGTCTAAAAAATTATTTACATGATCCCAGTCCTCGAAAAGAAATGGTAAATCCAAAATTGCTGCTTCTGGAGCAAAGCCTGAAATGGGAGGACTTGAAATCATCCCTAAATCAAGAGTGCCAAATTGCATTGCTTCCAGCAGCTCTCGATCCGTGCCTAGCTGACGAAATGGATAGATGTCTATTCGGACTTTTCCATTTGTTTTCTCCTCGACTAGTTTTTTAAATCGTAGTGAGGCTCGATGATAATTCGTTTCTTCTGGTGTTTGATGTCCAAGTCTTAATACAAGGACATCTTCATCCTCCTCTGACGTATCTATATCTGCAGTTGGAATATCTACCATTCCTATCGAGTTATCTACCGTTTCTGATGCTTTCATATTTGGATTCGAGTACCCTCCACATGCTGCAAGAAAAATAAAGACTAAGAGAATCGTTATAAAGGCGGCCTTCTTATACAAACGATTTCCTCCTAACTTTCTTCAAAATATGAAACTTTTATTAAAAAGGAAACGACCGTTCTGCTTCTTGAACCGATACCCACTTTGTTATTGTATACTCTTCAACAATCCATGGATTACCAAATCTACCAATCCCACTATTTTTATTTCCACCAAACGGAACATTTGGCGCATCGTTTACCGTTTGGTCGTTAACATGTGTCATTCCTGCATCAACTTGGAGCGCATATTCTTCTCCTTTTTTCAAATCTGATGTAAATATGGAAGAACTTAATCCACCTGTTGTGTCATTCGCCATATTGATAGCTTCCTCATCTGATTCTGCTTTTATAATTAATGCAATGGGAGCAAACAATTCAGATCGGGCTACCTCACTATCATTTTTCACATTGGTAAAAACAGATGGGGACAGCACATTTCCTTCTAGCTTCCCCTCCAGCACTGAGGTTGCTCCCTCTTTCTTTGCAACTTCAATAGAATGAAGAGCCTTATCTCGTTGCTGTTTATTAATTAGTGGACCAATTACCGTTTCTGGATTGCTTGGATCTCCATAAGATAGCGCTTTCACTCTCTCTGTTAATTTATCTACAAATTCATCATGTTTTTCTTCATGTACAATGAAGCGGTTAATACTCATGCAAACCTGTCCCTGATGCACAAATTTACCAAATAAAGCTGCATTTACAGCTTGATCTATATCTGCATCTGACAATACAACAAACGGACTGTTTCCTCCTAATTCAAGAGCAACACGTTTCAAATGACGGCCGGCCACTTCACCAATGTGTCTCCCTACTTCTGTCGAACCTGTAAAACTGACTAACTTAGCATAAGGATTGGTAATCATGGCGTCTCCAATTTCAGGAATATCTGTTAAAATCATATTAAATACACCCTTTGGTAGGCCGGCATATTCAAATGCCTTTGCCAAAACAACTCCTCCAATTAATCCAACCTGAATATCTGGTTTATGGACTACTGCACTCCCTAAAGCAATCGCTGGTACAATGCTTCTCATTGATAAATTCATAGGAAAGTTAAATGGTGAAATGGACGAAATCACACCTAAAGGCAAGCGATAGATTCGATTGACTTTGCCATCCATTGCTGATGGAACTTCCCTCACCTCATCCAATTCTCCCGCATACTTCAGAGCCTCTTCCGTCACTTCCAAGGTAAGATCTACTTCTACGTTAGCTTTTAATATCGTCCCACCTGTCTCTTTGACAATCAGCTGTACAATTTCTTCTTGGTTGTTTTTAATATATTCGATTGTTTTTATAATTACTTTCTTTCTGTCTTCTACAGTAGACTGTGCCCACTTCTTTTGTGCCACATGAGCCACCTCAAACGCTTCTTCTACCTGCTTTTTTGCAGCCAATTGAATCGTTGTTATTGTGCTATTATTATAAGGATTAACATCGTTATAGACTGTATGACTTTGTCCTTCTACCCATTCTCCATTGATGTAATTTTTATTAATTTTTTCAAAATGTTGCATATGAATCCACTCCTTAATATGAAATATGATCTAGTTTAATATATTGGTTTCCTACTATTTTATTACTAAATTCCAAAAATTCAGTCATTTATCGGTGGCAAGTAGACATCCAATACAACGGATTGCCCACCCTCAATTTTTTTGATTGCTTCATAAAGCGCGTCTTTTAACTCCTCCGGATCTTTTATCGTTTTTGCAAAAGCACCACCAGCTGCTTCGGCTATACCAGCTAAATTAGCATGAGGTGTAAAATCAACCCAAAATTGTTCCATTTCTTTTGAATTCCCTTTAGGATAGACTCCTAGAGTTGATAGTTTGGGGGACTTCCAACCTTGATTGTTATAAATTATTGTCAAAAATGGGAGATCATATTTACGTGAAAGCCAATGGACTGCAGAGGGAACACTAAACATGTAAGAGCCATCTCCGGTTAAACTGATTACCTTTTTATCCTTCGATGATAATTTCGCCCCTAGTGCTGCTCCGCCATTCCATCCTAATGAACCGCCACCACTACCAAATATCGAGCTGGGTTGTTTCCGGTTCAAGTGCGTATAAATCGTTTCAAAGTTAGATATTCCTTCATTCATTATAATTGTCTCTTCATCTATAACCTCTCTAATGCATGCCGTTAAATATTCTGGTGTTATAACATCATCTTTGTAAACTTCCTTGGACCGCCATTCTTCACGCTGTTTTGAGTGGTATAATGTAATTCTTTCTCTCCGTTTATTGATGATATTCAGATTTAAACTAGACTTAACGATGGAATCATTCAATTGCCTTAGGGCAATCATTGAATCAACTGCAAAACTACGCTTCGCTGGAATATACCATAAAGGCATACTTTCTTTCAGTGGGTCTTCATCAAAATGATAAACAATACAATCGTCTGATGGCTTATTTTTTGATGGGATCCAAGGAACATCACTATCAAAAACAAGAACTAGATCGGCACCCTGTAATAATTCATTTTGCTCCGGTGTATTCCATTGGTAACCACAGTGCATCGGATGATCTGAAGGAAAGTTCATATAGTTCGGCACCGATTCAATGATTGGAATGGAAAGAGTTCCACTAAACTTTACAAGTTCATCTACTGCTGATGGATTTTTCCCAAGATAAGAAGTAATGATTAACGGGTTTTTTGCAGAAATAATATCTTGAACAACCTGATCTATTTCTTGATTTGGCAAAGCTCGTGGTGCAATAGACTTCCACATTTCAGGATTTATTGTTACCGGGATAGTCTCTTCTTCCATCGTTTCTCTTGGCCCCACTAAATAAACCGGCCCCTTGGGCTCACTTTTCGCAATTTGGAAAGCTCGATGCACAAGCTGCTTTACATTTGTACCACTCCTTATTTCATTCTCATATTTCATGTAACCCCTTACAATTCCCCTTTGATCATGAACATCTTGAATCCAATGAATAAATTCATTTCTACTTCCTAACAGCTCCCCTTCTTGCGTATAAGGAGATGCCCCGGCAAAAATCATAACAGGAATTCTCCCTTTATATACATTATGAATGGCACCACCAAGATTTTGCGTACCACATTCAACGTGTACCAAAACTGCCTGGGGTTCACCGGTGAGTTGAGCATAGCCGTGTGCCATACTTAACGCTACCATTTCATGGGGACATATAATGACTTCTGGAAGGTTCCTATTTTCTTTTTTTGCCATTGCCAGATTTTCAATAATACCCGGGTGATCGCTTCCCAAATTTGAAAAGATATATGAGACTCCCGCTTCTTCAAGTGCTTCTAAAAAAGCCCTGCTTGTCGTATACGTCTTTGACATTTTTCTGCCTCCAGTTAAAATACTGAATTTTCCATATCTAATGAATATTGTAATTTATCATTTTGGATAGTACAATATCTTTATAACTATATAGATCATAGCCTGTGCCTATAGATAAGGAGGAGTCCCTTGGAAATTCGACTTTTGGAATATTTTCTCGCTGTTTGCGATGAGCTACACTATACACGTGCGGCTGAAAAATTAGGAATAAGCCAACCAACGTTGAGTCAGCAAATACGAATTTTAGAAGGGCGGATTGGAGCAAAGCTTTTTCAGCGAATAGGGAATAAAAACTATCTGACAGATGCTGGCAGAACATTAAAAAAAAGAGCAGAAAATATTTTTTATGAAATCGACCAAGTTACGAAAGAAGTTGAGGAAATTAACGCACTGGAACGTGGATACATTACAATTGGAAGTGCCGGGAATCAGCTCATTTACTCATCCATTGTTTCATTTCATCAGGAATATCCAAATATTAATATCTCCGTCATTGATGCTACAACAAAAGATACCATGAACAATATTCTTAACTCAACATTCGATCTCGGCGTTGTTTTTTTACCTGTTTACGATAACAAATTAGAAAGTCACTATTTATTTACGTCGGAATTATATATGATTTGTTCGAATGATCATGAGTTGAAAAACTTATCATCTATTTCACTAAGTGAATTACAGCAATATCCAGTCTTCTTGCTTCAAAAAAATTTTTTCATCCGTCAACTCATCGATCAAGTTTGTCAAAACTCTGGTGTTCAGCTCGTACCTAAAGTAGAATTGTCAAATGCGTATTCAATCCTCGAACTTACAGCTAATAACTATGGAGTAACCATCCTTCCAAAGATGTACATCGAACAAATCAATCATTCAAAAGTAATCGCTATTCCGATTTCAGATCAGCTTCCTAAAGAAGATGTTGGAATTGTATATAGAAAAGACAGTTATCTTCCAATAGCAGTTCGTGCCTTTATAGAGCATTTATTCCAAAATTACAATGTGAGCAAATAAAATTCAAGCTGGCCTACTAAAAACCAGCTTGATGTTCACTTATCCTATATTAACCAGCATTTTCTTGATCATCTTCTTGTTCTGTACCATTCGTGCGTCCCAATACTTTGGGACGTTGGACAAAGAAGTATAAAAGTAGTCCAACAAGGAGTCCGTAAGCTGCACCATAGACAGCTAAGACAACCGCCATAATTCCAGCAACTCCAACTTCTGCTTCCGATCGGACTTGCCGGATCCCCGTTGTGATACACAAATATCCTGTCAAAATCAGTGTAATGGATAGTGCAATGGGAAGAAACGGTTCAAAGAATGTGACCAATGGCAAGATAAAGATTGCCAAAGACAACGAGATTAATAGTGAGTTTGTTCCAGAGAAGATGGAATCCATCGCTCTCCTACCAAACGTATAACGTTCCACTACAGATGCCGTACCTGCTGTGAAGATCGGGCCAGCTAAACCAGGATGCGGAAGGAAAAAAGCATGAGCAAAGTTACGGATTGAAGTTACAACGTGCACTTGGTTCAAATCATAATCAATTTTTTCATCGCCTCGAAAATTTCTAGCTCGTTCGATCAATTTGTCCCATACTACTACATCACCATAGGCAATAATATAGGCTAATATCGCAGTTAGGATTGCATTTACGAACATATCAAGTGTATGAAAAACGACAACAAAAACTTGAAGAAATATTTAAAATAGATACTTTAAAGTAGTGAGATTGATTGATATATAGGAGGCAAATGAATGAAGAGAATTAAAAAAGCGATTATTCCAGCAGCTGGAATGGGGACGCGTTTTCT
>Ga0079226_10002882_pt1 | contig 13252 bp, 7 predicted proteins | sample Poulit2014_FD_76345 | JGI IMG/M metagenome (GOLD analysis project Ga0079226, IMG submission 76345) | Agricultural soil microbial communities from Georgia to study Nitrogen management - Poultry litter 2014 | ecosystem: Environmental > Terrestrial > Soil > Agricultural land | place: USA: Georgia... | reverse complement strand
TCCACCGACAAGGGCAAGATTCTTTACTGCTCCTTTTGCGGCAAGAGCCAGCACGAGGTGCGCAAGCTGATTGCCGGCCCCAGCGTGTATATCTGCGATGAATGTGTTGACCTGTGCAACGACATCATCCGCGAGGAGCTGGAAGCGGCTGTCGAGACCGAGTCCGAAAGCCTGCCAACGCCCCACGAGATCCACGAGTTTCTCAACGGCTATGTCATTGGGCAGGAATCAGCCAAGAAGGTGCTGTCAGTGGCGGTCTACAACCACTACAAGCGCCTGGCGTCCGCGCGGCAGGATGACGAGGTTGAGCTGACCAAGTCCAACGTGCTTCTGGTCGGGCCCACCGGGTCGGGCAAGACGCTGCTGGCCGAAACCCTGGCGCGCATGCTTGAGGTGCCCTTTACCATTGCCGATGCCACCACGCTGACCGAGGCCGGCTATGTGGGTGAAGACGTTGAAAACATCATCCAGAAGCTGCTGCAAAGCTGTGACTACGATGTTGAAAAGGCCGAACACGGCATCGTCTACATCGACGAAATCGACAAAATCTCGCGCAAGGCCGAAAACCCCTCGATAACCCGCGATGTGTCGGGCGAGGGCGTTCAGCAGGCGCTGCTCAAGCTGATTGAGGGAACTCTGGCCTCGGTTCCGCCGCAGGGCGGGCGCAAGCATCCCCAGCAGGAGTTTCTGCAGGTGGACACGCGCAATATTCTGTTCATAGTGGGCGGCGCCTTCGCCGGTCTTGAAAAGGTCATTCAGGAGCGCTCGGGCGCCTCGGGCATCGGCTTTGGTGCCGAGGTGCGCAGCCCTGAAATCAGTGATCTTTCCGCCACCCTGGCCGATGTGGAGCCCGAGGATTTTGTCCAGTACGGGATGATTCCGGAATTCATTGGCCGTCTGCCGGTGGTGGCCACGCTGTCCGAGCTTGACGAAAATGCGCTGGTGCGCATTTTGACCGAGCCGAAAAACGCCGTTGTCAAGCAGTTCCAGCGCCTGTTCGAGATGGATGACTGCGAGCTGGAAGTGCGCGAGGATGCCCTGCTGGCCATTGCCCGCAAGGCCATGGAGAGAAAAACCGGGGCCCGCGGCCTGCGCACCATCATGGAAGGCGTGCTGCTGGATGTCATGTATGACCTGCCTTCCATGGACAATGTCAGCAAGGTGGTTATTGACGAGGCGGTGATCAAGGGCGAGTCGGACCCCTATCTGATCTATGAAAACCAGCCCCGTCGGGCCGGCGCTGAATCCTGATCAGTCATTTCGTCCTGTATCTGGCGGGCGCGTGCGGCATCCCGGGCGGCGCGCCGTGCATTCATGCAAATTGAGCCCGCAGGTTGAATCGGGCCTGCGTCGAACCAATATCCCTTTCCAATCCAACAAGTCCTGCCGGGTTTAGCGTCCGCTGCAGGTCCCAAGAGTAATTTGATGGCACAGAAAGAAGTTGGCAAATCCGTATCAGCCGGCCGCAAGACGCCTGTTTTGAGCTTGCGCGATGTGGTTGTTTACCCGCACATGGTCATTCCGCTGTTTGTCGGACGTGACCATTCCGTGCGCGCGCTCGAAGAGTGCATGAATATCGACAAGCAGATCATTCTGGTTACGCAGAAAGACCCTGAAATAGAGGAAGCGGATCCAGACAACCTGTTTGGCTATGGAACCATGGCCACGGTGCTGCAAATGCTGCGCCTGCCCGATGGCACCACCAAGGTGCTGGTCGAGGGCGGTCAGCGGGTGCGCCTGGACGAGGTGGGCAACGACGACGGCTACCTGGCCGCCCGCCACACGGTTCTGGAGGCGGACGAGGCCGATGAAGCGCGCTCCATTGACGTGACGGCGCGCAGCCTCATCGACGTCTTCGAGCAGTATGTGAAACTCAGCCGCAAGGTGCCGCCCGAGCTGATGTCCACCCTGTCGGGAATTGAAGAGCCCGGCCGGCTTGCCGACACCATTGCAGCGCACATGAGCGTTCGCATTGAAGATCGCCAGCGCGCGCTGGAGCTCGTTTCCGTGGCCGAGCGCATGGAGTTCCTCATGGGGCTGGTTGAAGGCGAAATCGACGTTCTCAAGCTTGAAAAGCGCATTCGCGGCCGCGTCAAGAACCAGATGGAAAAAAGCCAGCGCGAGTATTATCTGAATGAGCAGATGAAGGCCATTCAGAAGGAGCTGGGTGATCTGGACGAATCGGGCCATGACCTGGGCGACCTTGAAGCGAAAATCGAGAACTCCGGCATGCCGGCCGAGGCGCTCGACAAGGCCCGGTCCGAATTCAACAAGCTCAAGATGATGTCTCCCATGTCGGCCGAGGCCACCGTGGTGAGGAATTACCTTGACTGGATGCTGATGCTGCCGTGGAAAAAGCGCAGCAGAGTGCGCCACGACATTCATGGGGCTTCTGAGATTCTTGAGGAGGACCACTACGGCCTTGAGCGCGTCAAGGAACGCATTCTTGAATACCTGGCCGTGCAGAAGCGCGTCAAGAAGCTCAAGGGGCCGATTTTGTGCCTGGTGGGTCCGCCGGGCGTGGGTAAAACCTCGCTGGGCCGCTCCATTGCGCGCGCCACGGGCCGCAAGTTCATTCGCATGAGCCTGGGCGGTGTGCGCGACGAAGCCGAGATCAGGGGCCACAGGCGCACCTATATCGGCTCCATGCCGGGCCGCATTCTGCAAAATCTGAGCCGGGCCGGCACCCGCAATCCGCTGTTCATGCTCGATGAGCTGGACAAGATGTCCATGGACTTTCGCGGTGATCCGTCATCGGCCCTGCTCGAAGTGCTTGATCCGGAGCAGAACGACACGTTTGCCGACCACTATCTGGAAGTCGATTTTGACCTGTCGGAAGTGATGTTTGTGGCCACGGCCAACTCGCTCAACATTCCGGCACCGCTGCTCGACCGCATGGAAGTCATTCGTATTCCGGGCTATACCGAAGACGAAAAACTGAATATTGCCACCCGCTACCTGCTGCCCAAGCAGATTGAGCAGCACGGCCTGAAGAAGGACGAGCTGCGCGTCAGTGAGGGCGCCATTACGGACATGATCCGTTACTACACCCGCGAGGCGGGCGTGCGCAATCTCGAGCGCGAGATCGCCAAGGTGTGCCGCAAGGTGGTCAAGGAGCTGAGCCTGGACAGCAAGCTGAAGAAGCGCCATGTCACTGTTCAGAACCTGGGCAGGTATCTCGGCGTGCGCCGCTTCCGATACGGGCGCGCCGAAGAAAGCAATGAAATCGGTCAGGTGACCGGACTGGCGTGGACCGAAGTTGGCGGTGAGCTGCTGCAGGTTGAAGCCACGGCCGTGCCCGGCAAGGGCAAGCTGATCCACACCGGCAAGCTGGGTGATGTCATGAAGGAGTCGGTGCAGGCGGCGCTGTCGGTGGTGCGTTCACGTGCCGCCGCCCTGGGCATAGACGAGGATTTTCATCAAAAACGCGACCTGCATATCCATGTGCCCGAAGGTGCCACGCCCAAGGACGGGCCAAGCGCCGGCATTGCCATGGTGACGGCACTGGTTTCGGTGTTGACAGGCGTGCCGGTGCGTGCCGATGTGGCCATGACGGGCGAGATTACGCTGCGCGGCAAGGTGCTGCCCATTGGCGGGCTTAAAGAGAAGCTGCTGGCCGCGCGCCGCGGCGGTATTGGCCATGTTCTCATCCCTGAAGAAAATGAGAAGGATTTGGAAGAGATTCCTGATAAGATAAAGGGCGGTCTGGAGATCAGGCCAGTTAAATGGATTGATGAAGTGCTGGACTTTGCGCTGGCCGGCAAGCCGGTGGCCCCCAAGGACGGCACGGACGAGGCAGCCGCCGCAAAACGCGATTCCCGGCCGGGTGTGAGGGCACATTGACCCAAAACAGCCCCGTGAAACCCTTTTGCGGCGATTTTATCGGTTTATCCTATTGATGCCAGGCGCGGCCTGATATACCATCGTCGGTCATCAGTTGGCCGGTTGTTGCTCTTCTGAGAACGGCTTTGCAAAAGCCGTTACGGGCAACAACTTGGGGACCGGCAGCTGCAACACCAATAATATTTTTTCTGGAGCGACGGAATCATGAACAAATCCGAACTTGTAGACAGCATTGCCAGGGAATCCGGTCTGACCAAGGCTGACTCCCAGCGTGCACTGAACGCCACGCTTGATGTGATCACCAATGCGCTGGCTGAGGGAGACACTGTGTCCCTGATTGGCTTTGGCACCTTTTTGGTGCGCGAGCGCGCCGCCCGCACCGGCCGCAATCCGGCCACCGGCGAGACCATCAAGATCAAGGCTTCAAAAACTCCTGCATTCAAGGCTGGAAAAGCTTTTAAAGATGCGGTAAACTAACCGGCTTGTGCCCAGGGGTGCTTAGCTCAGCTGGGAGAGCATCGCCCTTACAAGGCGAGGGTCGGAGGTTCGAGCCCTCCAGCACCCACCAGGATTTGGAGTGGTAGTTCAGTTGGTTAGAATACCGGCCTGTCACGCCGGGGGTCGCGGGTTCGAGTCCCGTCCACTCCGCCACTTGTTGTCAGGGCGCCCAATGGGCGCCCTGACTTGTTTCTGTATAAGAAAACTGTAATTTACTCGTCAACGCCGGAGTCAACCAGGGATCATGCTGCAGGCCATTCGCGACCGTCTGACCGGAATCATTGCCATTTTCGTGTTCGGCCTGCTGGCCGTGCCTTTCATGTTCTGGGGTATCGACAGCTACACCAGCTCCATGCCGCAGGACGCCGTTGCCTCAGTGGGTGACGATGAAATCCTGTCCCTGGACTTCCAGTCGGGTTTTGCCCAGCACAGGGCACGTCTGCGCCAGCAGATGGGTGATAGCTACAACGATGTTGAAGCCGGGCGGCCCGAGGCGCGCCGGGAGTATCTGGAAAGCATGATCGACGAGATTCTGCTGCGCCAGTACGCAAAAAAAGCCGGGCTGGCCGTCAGCAACCAGGTCATTGCCCAGCTGATTCGTTCAACACCCGCGTTTCAGATTGAAGGCCAATTCAATCCCGACGCCTACCGCCAGGCTCTGACCGGGGCAGGGGAAACGGTGGGCAGTTTTGAGCGCCGCCTGCGTGATGATGTTCAAACCCGCCTGGTGCCCATGGCGCTGGCAGGGTCTGCAGTGGTCACCGAGCCGGAAGTCGACAGATTGATCAGCCTGCGCAATCAGACGCGGCAGGTCAGCATGATAGATATCAGTGCCGACGACTTCGGCGACCAGGTTGACATCGCGGATGATGAAATTCAGTCTTTCTACGACGACAACCTTGACCGTTTCACTTCCGAGGAACGCGTAAAGCTCAGCTACGTGGTGCTTGAGGGCGCTGATCTGCTTGACGAGGACGATGTTTCGCTGAGCGAGGATGAGCTGCGGCAGCATTATGAGTCTGCCCGTCACCGTTTCATGACGCCTGAGAGCCGGCTGGCGTCCCATATTCTGATTACCCCGGAACAGGCAGGCGGCGAGTCCGAAGCCGAAACGCTGGCCGTGCAGCTGCTTGAGCGCATTGAAAACGGCGAATCGTTTGAGGCCCTGGCAGCCGAATATTCCGATGACCCTGCGTCCGCCGGTCAGGGCGGCTCGCTGGGCTGGATAGAGCCCGATGACATGGTCGAGCCTTTTGAGAATGCGCTATACGCGCTTGCCGATGCGGGCGATATTTCCGAGCCGGTTGAAACGCGCTTTGGCTGGCACCTGATTCGCGTTGACGAAATCCGTCCCCCGCAGGGGCAAAGTTTTGAAGAGGCGCGCGCCGAAATTCTGGAAGAGTACGTCGAGCGCGAGCGCGAAGACCTGTACCTGGAGCTTTCCCAGCGCATGGTTGACCTGGTTTATGCCGATGACTCCAGCCTTGAGCCGCTGGCAGAAGAGCTTGACCTGGAGATTCAGGAAACCGGCTGGTTCACGCGTGCCGGCGCCGAGGAAGGGATCGCCGCCAGCGAGGATATTGTTGAGGCAGCTTTCTCCGATCTGGTGCTGCTTGATGAGGCGGTTGCAGACCCGGTTGAGCTGGACGGGGATCGCATGGTCGCCATTCACCTGGCCGGCCATGAGCCCTCCGAGCCGCGTCCGCTGGCTGACGTGTCCGACGAAATCCGTGAACACCTGATTCGGCAGAAAAGCACCGAACTTGCCCGTGAGCGGGCGCAGGCGCTTCTGGACCGGCTCGGCGATGATGACAACACGCTGGAGTCTGTTGCGGAAGCTGATGATCTGGAAGTCACACAAATTGCCGAACTGAGCCGCAACGATTTTCAGCACGGCATGGAGTTTCTGCGCGAAGCCTTTCAGCTCCCGGCGCCTGGCGCAGAGCCCACCCTGCATGTTTTGCCACGCAATAACGGCTTTGCAGTGGTGCGTCTTGAAGGGGTCACTTCCGGGAATCCGTCCGAAGCGGACGAAACCACGCGCGACATGGTGCGCCGCCAGCTGCAGATGATGCGCTCACAGGAAGCGGTTGAAGGCCTTCTGGCCCAGCTGCGTGACAGCACCAAGATCAGCGTGGACGAATCCCGTCTGTAAGTTTTTTGGAAAATACAAGACACAAAAAAGCCGGGGCTTCAACCCCGGCTTTTTGTATGGGCTGTGCCAGCCTGAATCAGTCCAGCCCGGCCATGCCGACAATGTTGTAGCCGCCGTCCACATAAGTGATTTCACCGGTTATCCCGGCGGCCAGGTCCGAGCACAGAAAAGCCGCAGCATTGCCCACGTCCTCAATAGTGACGTTGCGGCGAATGGGCGAGGCTTCCTCCACGTGTTCCAGCATGCTGCGCAGCTTTGAAACGCCGGAGGCCGCCAGGGTCCTGATCGGGCCGGCGGAAATGCCGTTGACGCGGATGCCGTCGGGGCCCAGACCGTGGGCAAGGTAGCGGACTGAAGCCTCCAGCGACGCCTTGGCCAGCCCCATGACGTTGTAGCTTTGCATGGCGCGCACGGCGCCCAGATAGGTCATGGTCAGCAGGGCTGCGTTGCGGCCTTTCATCAGCGGTCTGCCGGCCTTGGCCAGCGCCGCAAAGCTGTAGGATGAAATGTCGTGGGCAATGCTGAAACCTTCGCGATCCACGGCATCAACGAATTCACCCACCAGCTGCTCGCGCGGGGCAAAGCCCACTGCATGCACAATGATGTCCAGAGCGCCCCATTCCTTTTCGATGGTGCTGAACACATCGGCAATCTGCTCGTCACTGGCCACGTCCAGCGGCATGACCAGCGACGAGCCGGTCTGGTCGGCAATTTTGTCGACGCGCGACTTGAGCTTGTCAGTTTGATAGGTAAAAGCCAGTTCGGCACCTTCGCGGTGCATTGCTTCAGCAATTCCCCAGGCAATGGAGCGCGGGCTGGCAACCCCGACAATCAGGGCTTTTTTGCCTTTGAGCATGGCCATGTTGTGCAAATCCTTATGTAGTTTTAGTGGCGAATAAACCTGTTGATTGTAACGATCATGATGGTAGAATAACACCAACCGACCGATCGGTTGGTTTGGCCTGTCCGGAGCCCTGTGTTGACCGCTGATTCTGAAAATAACGAGCTGTCTTCGGGGAAGGTGCGCCTGCTTGAAGCGGCCGCGAAGGTTTTTTCGGAGCGCGGCTATGCGGCCTCGTCCATAGCGTCCATAGCTCGCAAGGCCGGCATGAGCAAGTCAACGGTTTTCCATCATTTTGACAGCAAGGAATCGCTGTACGTGGCGGTTATCGCATCGGCGGTGGAAAGCTTTGGCGAGCGTTTGCACAGCATGTTTAATGAAGCGGGCAGCTGCGTTGAAGAAGTGCTGCGCGGATTTCAGCGTGAACATTTGCGCCACATGCATGGTCATTCACAGGTAACGCAGCTTGTGTTGCGCGAACTCCAGTACCCCGCACTTGACCACAAGCGTGCCTTGATTCTTGATTTGCTGTCGCGCAATCTGGAGCAGCTGACGGCCTATTTGCGCCGCGCCAGAGACAGCGGCGATATTCGTTCAGACACCAACTGTCGGCTTATGGCCATGATGATGTTCAGCGCCAATGCATTTTTCTTTCAGCATGCACGGGATATTTCAACACGTCCCGACCTGCTGGCCGAAACCGGCAGCGATGAGCTGGCGGCCGGTTTTATAAATCTTGTCTACAAAGGCCTCGCTCCCGGGGCAGTGAACGGAGTTCAACAATGAAAAGAATTGTTCTGCCCCTGGTGGCTGCAACCCTGGTGCTGGCTGCCTGTGGCGAAAGCGGGCAATCCGGCCCTTCCGAGCGCGCAACCTCCGTGACAGCGGAAAAAGCGAGCTCAAGGTCCGTGGCACGCACCGAGCTTTCAATAGGGCGGCTGCGCGCCAACACCTCGCCCTCGGTGTCGGCCGAAACCTCCGGTCGCATCCGGGTCATTCATGTCGATGTCGGTGACCGGGTCGAAGCCGGCGACCTGCTGGCGGAAATTGATTCCGAGGTTCAGCAGATTGCCGTGTCGGCAGCGCGCGCCAGCGTGGCCCAGCTGCAGGCCCAGCTGGAAAACCAGAAGCGCCGCGTGCAGAGACTGACCAGGCTGGCGGAACAGCAGTCCATTGCCGAGGATCAGCTGGATGATGCCACCACCAGCATTAAAACCATCGAGGCCCAACTGGATGCCGCACAGGCCCAGCTGTCCGATGCCGAATACAATCTGGAGCAGGCTCAAATTCACAGTCCGGTCAGCGGTGATGTCAAAAAGAGGCTGATCAGCACGGGCGATTATGTCAACGACGGTCAGCCTGTCTATGAGCTGGTGTCCAGCCAGACGCTGCAGGCTTTCCTGCCGCTTCCGGAACATGTTCAGGAAGCGCTTGAGGTGGGCCAGACGGTCTATCTGAGCGTTCCGGCGCGACCCGATGAAGAGGTCGAGGCCAAAATCAGCGAGATCGACCCGACCGTGGGCGACGGCTCGCGCGCCATCGAGGTCATTGTCGATCTTGACAACCCCGGGCGCTGGCGCGCCGGCGGTTCGGTCACCGGCAAGGTTGTTCTGGACGAGCATCAGGGGCTGGTGGTTAATCCGGGCAGCGTGGTGCGCCGGCCGTCCGGAACAGTGGTGTACGAGGTGGACGACCAACGTGCGGTTGAACGCAGGGTTGAGATCGGCCTGCGCGGCGACGGCTGGATTGAAATTGTCGACGGACTGGATGAGGGCGCGCTGGTGGTGGTGGATGGCGCCGGATTTTTGAGCGACGGTGCCCTGATTGATGTGAAGGAAAACGGAGAAGACGCATGACTTTGCCAGAGCTATCCATTCGCCGGCACGTTCTGGCCTGGATGATTTCGGCGGTCATGGTGCTTTTTGGCCTGATCGGATTCAGGGATATTGGCCTGGATCGTTTTCCGGAAATCGAGTTTCCCATCATCTCGGTCACCACCGTACTGCCGGGTGCCAGCCCCGAAATCATTGATGCCAGCGTGACCAATCTTATTGAGAGCGCCGTCAACAGCGTGCCGGGAATTGACTATATCCAGTCAAGCTCATCGCCAAGCACGTCCAATGTTGTGGTGACATTCAAGCTGGCCAAGGACATTGACGTGGCCTTCAACGAGGTGCAGGCCAAGGTCAACCAGACATTGCGCGAGCTGCCGCTGGATGCCGAGCCGCCGGTGGTGGCCAAGATCGAGGCCGGGGCAAGTGCGGTCATGTGGGTCACCCTGCAGGGCGACAGAACACTGCAGCAGCTCAACCAGTACGCCAACAACGTCATTCGCAAGCAGCTTGAAACCATTGACGGCGTTGGCGAGGTTCAGGTGGGCGGCGCCCGCGAACGCACCATCCGTGTCAATGTGAACCTGGACCGCATGGCGGCACTGGGCATTACGGCGGGCGACATTCGCAATGCGTTCGATACCGAGCACGTACAGTTTCCCGGCGGCTTTCTGGTGTCGGGCCAGACCGAATCGCAGATCAAGCTTGATCTGGAGTATCACTCGCCCGAAGACCTGGCCGACATGGTCGTTGGCTACTCCGAAGGCGCCCCCGTCTATTTGAAAGACATCGCCGAGGTGGTCGATGGCCTGGCCGACAACCGTGCCATCGCACGCTTCATGGGCAAGTCGGCAGTTGGCCTGGGCATCGTCAAGATTGCCGGCTCCAACACGGTGGATATTGTCGAGGAGGTCAAGCGCCGCCTCGATGAGGAAATCATTCCCGAGCTGCCGCCCGGCATGGAGCTCCACGTTGCATCAGATGATTCGGAGCTGATCAAGGAAATTGTTCGATCCCTGCAGGACCATCTGCTTGAAGGCACACTGCTGGCCGCGCTGGTGGTGCTGTTCTTTTTGCGCAGCTGGCGCGGCACCATCATCATTTCGCTGGCCATACCCGTTTCGCTGCTGGCGGCGGTGGCGGCCATTTATACGCTGGGCTACACCTTCAACACCATGACCCTGCTGGCCCTGCTGCTGCTCATCGGGGTGGTGGTCGACGATGCCATCGTTGTCCTTGAAAACATCTACCGCTTTCGAGAAGAGGTTACGCCCGATCCCATCGAGGCCGCCATTGGCGGCAGCAACCAGGTGTTTTTTGCCATTGTGGCCACCACGCTTACCCTGGTGTCCATTTTTGCCTCGGTCATTTTCCTGGGCGGCATCATCGGCCGGTTTTTCGAATCCTTTGCCGTAACCGTGACCGTTGGCGTGCTGGCCTCGGGCGTTGTTTCGCTCACGCTCACACCCATGATGAGTTCGCGGTTTTTGCGGGTGCGGCGCAAGGGCGGGGAGCGGGGGCGCATCTATCATGCGCTCGACCGCTTTTTTGAAGGCATGAACAACGTTTATCACCGCATGCTTGAATGGACGCTTGATCGACGCTGGACGGTGCTGTTCATCGCACTGTTGGTGGTGCTCAGCTCGGGCTTCTTCCTGGCCAGCATCGACAAGGAATTCGTGCCCGAAGAGGATGAAGGCCGTTTCGTGGTGACCTATCGGGCACCACTTGGCACCAGCATAGAAACCACCGAAAAATACCTTGACCAGGTTGAACAGCTGCTGACTTCGCATGAAGAGATTGACACCATATTCAGCGCCATCGGCCTAGGCCAGGGCGGACAGGTCAGCCGCGGCATGTCCTTTGTGCGCATGGTCGATCGCGGCCAGCGCAGAATCAGCCAGCAGGACTTTTTGGCCCAGCTGCGCGCCGAGCTCGCCGACATTCCAGGACTGATCGCGTTTGCATCACCTCCCTCCATGGTTGGGGGCGGGCGTGGCGACCCCCTGCAATTTGCCATCAGCGGGCCGGACCTTGACCGCGTAGCCGAGCTGGCGGGGCAAATGCACAAACGCCTGGAAAACATCGACGGCATGGGGCAGCTGGATCTGGATCTGCAGCTTGATTTGCCACAGGTCGACATCAGCGTCGACCGCGTCCGTACGGCCGAAGCGGGCCTGACATCGGCTGATATCGCATTTGCCATCAACATGCTGGTGGGCGGCGTTGATATTGCCCGCTACAACGACGACCCGGGAGATGGCGAACGTTACGACATCCGCGTTAAAAGCGCGGACGGGCAAATCACTCAGCCGGCAGACCTGGGCAAAATCTACCTGCGCGCGCGTGACGGGTCGCTGATCCGCTTTGATTCACTGGCCAATGCCCGCGAAACCATCGGGCCGGCTGTCATCACCCGTTTCAATCTCAACTATTCGGCCGACTTTTACGGCAGCCCGCAAATACCGCTTGGCTCGGCTGTCGAGGCCATTGAGCAGGCAGCCGAAGATATTCTGCCGCTGGGCTATACAGTGCAGTACAAGGCCGAGGCAAGAGAGTTTCAGGACACCGTTGGCTACATGCTGTTCGCCTTTGGTCTGGCGGTTGTGCTGGTCTATATTGTGCTGGCCAGCCAGTTCAACTCGTTCATTCAGCCGCTGGTGGTCATGACCGCCCAGCCGCTGGCCATCATCGGCGGCATCATGTTGCTGTGGCTGACCGGGCACACCCTGAACATCAACTCCATGATCGGCATGGTGCTGCTCATCGGCCTGGTGGCCAAAAACTCCATCCTGCTGGTGGACTTGACCAACCAGTACCGCGCCCAGGGGCGCGGCATTGACGAGGCCCTGCGCGAAGCTTGCCCCATCCGCCTGCGACCGGTGCTCATGACGTCATTTACCGTCATTCTGGCCATGATGCCGCCAGCGCTTGGCTTTGGTGCCGGTGCCGAAGGCAATGCGCCGCTGGCCATTGCCGTCATCGGGGGCATGCTCAGCTCAACGTTCCTGACCCTGGTGGTGGTGCCGGCCGCCTACTCGCTGATTGAGCGGCGTTTGGAAAGACACCATCAGAAAACAGCGGGCGATGCTGCCTGACAGGCGTTCATGCTGTCCCGCTGCCGTGGCTGGCAGCGCAGCGGCATGCCTTGAAGGCTTTGTGGCCCTCGCTTGACTGAGGCTTTGCAGCCATACGGCATCTGCACATCTGGTCGTGACGGGCCCGGAATTTTTCCATGCTCATCAAGCCAGTAGGGGTGCGGCCTATCCAAATACTCTAGAATGGACATGTCGTTTAATGTCTGTAAATTAATTTTATTGAGGGGCGTGTCCATGAGCTCGAACGAGAAAAAACAAAACCACTATCTGCTTATGGCGCTTGGCGTCAGTTCCCGTCAGACAACGTACAAATACAAGGGCCGCGAAAGCAGGGCTGACTTTGCATCAATTGCTCTTTTGGAGCTGATGGAGGCTGAGGAACGGCCTGATACCGTGCTATGCCTTGTTACCGAAGATGCACGAAAAAAAACCTGGCCCATTTTTTCCAAGGAACTGGAAAGAATGGGCTTGACTGCTCACCCTTTGGATATTTCCGATGGTGATTCCGCTGAAGAGCTCAACAAAATTCTTGTCAAGGTGGCGCGTGAAATAGAGCGTGAATCCAGGCTGACGGTAGATATTACCCACGGGCCAAGGCACATACCAATTGTGATGTACGTGCTCGCAATTTATTTGACCAGTCTGCAAGAGGTCCAGTTGAATGGGGCTTGGTACGGAAAACTGGAAAGCAGGTCTGAGAAAAAGCCCCTCATCAGTCTCAAGCCGTTGCTTGATTTGCCTTTGTGGTTTCATGCAGTAAGAACATTTCGGGATACTGGCTTTACCACCGCTTTGGCACAGCGCTTTGAACAGGTTGAAAATAGCCTGCCCTATGATTCCAGCCGCCAAAAAGCACGCTGGATGCATGAATCTCTTCGGAAATTTTCCACGAACTTTGAGGCAGGCTTCCCGCTTGAGCTTGGTGAAGCTGCAGGCCTGCTGAACAATTTGCTGGGGAATCACCGTTTTGAAGAAATACCAGGAC
>Ga0079226_10002881_pt1 | contig 13254 bp, 11 predicted proteins | sample Poulit2014_FD_76345 | JGI IMG/M metagenome (GOLD analysis project Ga0079226, IMG submission 76345) | Agricultural soil microbial communities from Georgia to study Nitrogen management - Poultry litter 2014 | ecosystem: Environmental > Terrestrial > Soil > Agricultural land | place: USA: Georgia... | reverse complement strand
TAAATAAAAGAAACAAAAAGATGTTTAAATTTTTAATTGAAAGCCCTAACATGACCAGTAAAGAATTGGGACTGAAATTGAATTTAACAAAAAGACAAATCACATACGGAATTAATAAAATTAATTTTTGGTTAACTAAGAATAACTATCCGGAGATTAAACGGCTTAAAAATGGACAATTTATTTTATCTTCCAGTCACTATGAGATGTTTAAAATAACTGAATATAAAGATTATACGACTTATATTTTTTCAGAAAAAGAGCGGAGATTATTAATTATTTATATGTTATTATCTCAATTTGATTTGTCTTTATTCCATTTCACAAGCGCATTGCGTGTTTCTAATGTGACAATCATAAATGATATGAAGAAAGTTCAGGAATATATAAGGCCTTATCATTTGGAAGTGGTTTATTTTCGGAAATCCGGTTATTTTATGGAAGGAGATGAGTGGGAGAAACGGAATTTGCTCCAATATGTTACCGAATATATCTATCACAATTGTGATGGTATAGCGTTGTTGGAAGAATTTTCAACGGACTCAAAGGAAAGCATTCATTATTTCAGGAAGAAACTAACTGAAATAGAGTACTATTTAAATATAAGATTTACAGATGAGAAAATTGAGTTAATGCCATTTATTTTCATTGTTATCTTTAACAGGGTTTCAAGAAAACATTATATTAATTTTGACTATCAAATACAATTTAATGAATTGTCGGGTACCAAGGAATATGCTGCGGCACAATTGCTTTTGAAAAAATTTAACTCTTTTCCTGAACGGGAAAGATTATATATTACATTACATATACTGTCCGCAAACATTTTTTCCGAAAATAACCAAAATAAAACAGAACTGCCTGATTTTAAAAAAGGTATAGAAGAGATGCTGATCAATTTTGAGAACTTGGCATTTATCAAATTTAAAAATAAATCCTATTTAGTAAATAAATTAATGATGCACTTGAAACCGGCATATTACCGAATAAAATATAATTTATCCAGTTATGAACATCCCGTCTTAAAATTGGATGAAGAAAATTTAAAGCTTGATCTTTTAGTGAAAAACTCATTAAAACCTTTGGAGGAAATATTGAAGGTTGAGGTACCTGATTCTGAAAGATTATATATTACATTGTTTATCGGTGGTCATTTAATTGCGATGAACCAAAGTATTCCTTTAAAGAAAAATGCTATTGTTATCTGTGGCAATGGGGTTGTTATATCAAAACTTTTAAAAAATACACTGTCACAGTTATTTCCGGAATTCAGTTTTTTCAAAACAATGACTATTCGCGAGTTTCAAAATTCATCCAACCCTGAAATAGAAGTTGTGTTTACACCTGAACCAATTAATTTTGACACAACTGTCCATGTATTTGTGGTAAAACCAATTCTTTCAAAATTAGATAAATGGCATTTGCGTCAACGTGTATTAAAAAGTATATATGGTTATAAACTGGATGATTTTTCGGAAGAAAAGCTGTTGATGATTATTAAGCAATATGCCCGTGTTTTAGATGAAGAGAAACTTATGAAAGAATTAACCCATTATTTAAAATACGATGACGCAACAAAATATCTTGAACCAAATTATTCAAGTCAAAACCTTCCTGATATCTTACAACCGGGTAATATAACCATTGTAAAAAACGTAACAGATTGGAAAGAAGCGATTGAGATTGCTGCTAGACCATTAATCAATGATAAAGTGATTCAATCGTCTTACGTGGAAAAAATGATTAAATCACATGATTATCAACATCCTTATATGATATTGGGGGAAAGTATTGCAATACCTCACGCAGAATCTGTTTATGGCGTCAATACATTGGGCATCAGTTTACTTATCATAAAGGACGGCGTTAATTTTTCGAAGGACAAAAAAATATTTTTTGTGTTTGTCCTTGCGCTGACAAGCACAGAGGAACATATTACAGCTATACACCAATTGACTGAAATTTCAATGAACAAGTGTTTTTTAAAGGAACTATTGAAACAAAAAGATAAGCAGCTTGTTTGGGATAAATTAAGACATTTTTTAAATGAAGGAAGTCACAGTTCTTATCAGAATAATTATTAATACAATTAATTCACTTAAAAAAGATTTGACGATGTACGAGGAGTGTAATGGAAAAAATGAAAGATTTTATAATGCTTGATTTAAATGTTTCTAAAAAAGATGAATTATTAAAACTAATGGGAAACCACTTATACGAGAAAGGATTTGTTTCCGATAATTTTGTAACAAGTGTGATAGAACGCGAGGAAAAATTTCCGACAGGGCTACCGACTGCGCCATATGCTGTGGCGATACCACACACTGATACAGACGAAGTATTGAAGCCGGCCATTGTTTTTGCGAATTTGCAGCATGAAGTAAATTTTAAAATGATGGGTGATATGGATACTGAAGTAGAAGTTAAAGTCGTCTTTATGCTTGCTTTGGATAACCCGGAGAAACAATTGGGCACCTTAAAAAAATTAACTGCACTTCTGCAAGACCAAGAAAAAGTTAGTAAATTAGGGAACACAAAAAATGAAGATGAGTGTGCTGAATTAATTGATATATTTTGATAATCGTTAAGTCACTGATTAAAGTTTTATTTAAGTAAATAGATTAGAATGATCTGAAAAGAGGTGATCGATATAAAAGTAATTTGTTTAGGATTTAAGTAAAGACATCATGTCTGAATGTGTAACAATGTATTAAAAAGTATTTTCGGAATATTAGATTATTAAGGAGGAATAATCATGCATACTATTCAACAAGTTACCCAATGGTTTCTTGACCTTGGAGCCAGTGTTATGCTGCCAATAATATTTCTAATTTTCGGACTCATATTAGGTGTGAAATTTGGTAAAGCATTTAAAGCTGCACTGACTATAGGTATCGGTTTTATTGGTTTAAATTTAATCATTGAACTTTTAGTTGATAATCTGGGACCTGCTTCGGAAGCAATGGTAGAAAATTTCGGCCTGTCTTTAAAAACCATTGATGTCGGATGGCCGGCAGCGGCAGCAATTGCTTATGGTACTTTTCTTGGCAGTATGGCAATCGTCGTAGGTATTTTGGTTAATATTATTTTATTGGTCTTTGGATTGACAAAAACATTAAATGTTGATATTTGGAATTTTTGGCATGTAGCCTTTTCTGGTTCGATTGTTTATGCGACATCGGGAAGTTTTGCTTTAGGGATTTTCACGATGATTACACATTCAATGCTGTTGTATTATTTAGGGGACGTCAGTGCGAAATATGTAGAGAAATATTATGAATTACCTAATATGTCATTTCCGCATGGTCAATCTGCAGCCGGTTTTGTCATTGCCTTGCCACTCAATTGGCTTTTTGACAGAATTCCAGGTTTAAATAAAATTAAAATCAGTACAGAATCTGTTCAGAAGAGATTTGGAATATTTGGTGATGTGACAGTCATAGGTTTCTTTATTGGTATTATTATTGGTCTATTGGCAAAATACGATGTCAGCGGTGTATTAAATTTAGGCGTTGCAACAGGGGCGGTTATGTTGTTATTACCTCGAATGGTTTCTTTATTAATGGAAGGTTTAACACCGATTTCAGAAGCTGCCACAGCTTTTGTTAAAAAAAGATTTCCCGGCAGAGAATTATTTATTGGAATGGACAGTGCTTTAGCCGTCGGACATCCCGCAGTATTGGCAGCTTCTTTGTTACTGGTACCGATTACATTGTTTCTGGCAGTTATTCTGCCGGGTAATATGACATTACCGCTCGGTGATTTAGCCACAATTCCTTTTATGATTGCTTTAATGGCCGCTGTTTTTAGAGGAGATATACTGAGAACAGTTATAGGCGGTACAGTTTTTATTATCACAGCGTTATATATTGCAACTTGGGCAACACCGATGATTACAAAGTCGGCAATTTCAGCAGACTTTGATTTGGCAGGTAATTCTTCGATAACAGTCCTGAGTGATGGGGGGTTATGGACGACGCTGTTGTTTGGCGGAACTGCTAGCTTGACGGAAATTATTGGTTGGATTGGTATCAGTATTGTCTTTGTCATTGTATTGGCATTGATTATTCACAGAAATAAAATTGCACCTAAAAAAGAAATTGAAAAATAAGCAACAAATAGGTTATTAAATTTAGGAGGAATGAAGATGAAAAAAATGTTAATCATGTGCGGAACAGGTATTGCCACTTCTACAGTGGTAACAGGAAAAGTCAAAGAATGGTTGGAAGAGAACCGTTTAGCCAATGATATAAAATTATATCAGGGAAAAGTAGCTGATGAAATTTCAAGAATAGACGATTATGACGTAGTAGTAAGTACGACCATTGTACCGGATAATGCCAAAGAAAAAGTTATTAACGGCGTCCCTTTGTTAACAGGTATCGGTATTGAAGACTTTTTTGTCGAACTAAAAACTAAGATAGATAGTCTGGGAGATTAATAGTATAACCATATACATTGGATTTACTTCAATTATAAAAAGAAAGAGATGATTATATGAAGCTCAAATCATTGAAAAATAAATTAGAATATGAAGGTATTGACTTAAAATATTTTGAATTAAATGAAGTGCATTCAAAAGTCAGCCGGCTAATAGCCAAAGTAGCTGTCATTGATGAGTTCAGCGCAGCTAATCATTATGTTCCGATTTATTATCCAAACGAAAGTTATAATAAACGTGGCACATAAACAATTGACCCTATTATCTTTGAAACAAGCTGGAGAACTCGTTAGATCTAAAAAGGTTTCTCCGGTAGAAATTGTGCAAGAAACTATAGAAGTGGCTGATGAAAAAAATAAATCTATTAATTTTTACATTTCAAAATTTGCCGATCGAGCTTTAGAACAAGCTAAAAAAGCTGAATCCGAGATATTAAATGGCAATTATAAAGGAATCATGCATGGAATGCCGGTGAGCGTCAAAGATATTATCAATATTAAAAATGAGCCGACTACCTGTGCTTCTGGCATAAACATCAATAATATTGCAAAAGAAAATGCTGAAATAATCAATAATCTTGAAGACAGTGGTGCGATAATTATTGGAAAAGAAAATATGCACAGTTTAGCCTATGGTTCCACAGGGGATGTATCTTATTTTGGTGCAGTAAAAAATCCTTTAAATACTACCAGGATAGCCGGCGGATCAAGTGCTGGTTCGGCTGCATCTGTTGCGAGCAATGCAAGTTTTGCTTCAGTAGGGTCGGATACCGGAGGGTCTATACGCATCCCTGCAGCATGTTGCGGTGTTGTCGGTATGAAGCCTTCTTTTGGTCTCGTGTCTAGGTCAGGAACAGTCTCTTTGTCTTCCACGCTTGACACGCTTGGGCCAATAACTAAAAATGTAGAAGATAACTTCACGATGCTGAATGCCATGCTAAGTAAAAATCAAAAGTTAGGTGAATCAACGGTTTTTAAATCGTCAGATATCTTTCAAAAAAACTATACAATAGGCGTACCAAGAAATTATACTAATGAGATTATTGATGACGATATTGCGGAAAAATATGAAGAAACGATAGCGGCATTAAAATCATCAGGTTTTAAAATTAAACATATCGACCTGCCTTTTATGCAGGAGTTTGATGCAGCTCAATCCGTTATATTTGCTGCTGAAGTATATGAATCTTTGGAAAAAGCAATTTTTGAAACACCTGAAAAAATAGAAATGGAAGTCAGGAATAGGTTATTGGAAGGACTGTTCATCAAAGCCGAAGATTATATAAAGATGCAGCGTGTAAGACATTTAGCAATTGAAACATATAAAACATTATTTAGTGGAATTGATGTTATATTAACACCAAGTCTTTGCGTTTTTCCCGGCCGTATTGGTGAGCGTGAAATTGAACTGAATGGCAAACCTGTTAACATACGTAATGTGTATTCAAGGCTTTTCAAAGTTTCCAATTTAACAGGCTTTCCTGCTCTGTCAGTACCGCGAAAAAGTGTTTTTACAAATGGCTTTTTACATTCTTATCAACTTATTGGATTACCTTATGATGAAAAAACTTTATATGAGATTGCATATATTTTAGAACAAATATAATGGTGAATTCAAAGGGAATATTAGAAGTAATGACTAAATATATCCTCTGATTAAAAAGGATGTGTTAAAAATGAAAGAAAAACCAATTATCGGTCTGACTATGGGTGATGCTGCAGGTGTTGGGCCGGAAATCATTTTAAAAAGTTTTAAAAACAAAGCAATAAAACAACAAGCTGAAGTGATTGTTATCGGTGACGCAAATATATTAGAAGTCATGGCAGATAAAATAGGCATAGAATTAGTGATAAATCGCATACACAAGGTAAACGAGTATATTCAATCGGAAAATGTTATTAATTGTTATGATTTAAATTTACTGCCGAAGAATCTTCCGCTTGGAACTATTTCTGCAGAAGCCGGGGATGCGGCCTTTCAGTATATAAAAAAAGCTGTGGAATTATCTGAACTTGATCAAATTGATGCCATATGTACAGCGCCGTTGAATAAGCGGGCATTACATTTAGGCGGCCATCAATATCCGGGTCACACTGAAATATTGGCGAAATTAACAGGCGCAAAGGAATTTTCAATGATGCTTTCCACGCCTAAATTGAAGGTGATTCATGTCACAACACATATAGGACTTGTTGACGCAATTGAAGCAATTAATGCCGACAGAGTCTACCAGGTGATTGAACTTGCTCATAAAACACTGAGTAATACAAATCATTCAAAACCTAAAATTGGCGTTTGTGGGATTAACCCCCATGCTGGGGAGAATGGTTTGTTTGGATATTATGAAGAAGAACAAAAAATTATGCCTGCCGTCAAACAAGCGCAGGAAGCAGGCATACATGCGGAAGGGCCGTTGGCGGCAGATACATTGTTTTTTCTTGCAGTCAGAGGGGATTATGATGTTGTGGTGGCTATGTATCATGATCAGGGTCATGTTCCGGTAAAAGTATTGGGGTTAGAACATGGTGTAAATATAACAGTAGGCTTACCTATTATTCGAACGAGTGTTGATCATGGTACGGCTTATGACATTGCAGGAAAGGGCATAGCAGATGAAAGAAGTTTGTTGGAAGCGTTAAAAGAAGCCATTAAACTGATTTGAATAAAGAATTAATTATTTTGATTTTATGAGAGCTATATCCGTCTTATGGGGGTAGCTCTTATTTATTTATATAATAAAAAAGGAAGGTATTGACTTTAAAGTGACTTTGGATTACGATTGTTACATAAGTAACTTATAGTAACCTTTGTAAAAGCGTAAATTATTATAATAAAGGAGTGGACTTAATGACTGTTAAAGCGTTAGATGAACTGAAGCCGATAATGGAACATGATAAGCTGAAACAATTGTATAAAACGATGTGGGACATCCGGTTTTTCGAAGAGAAGGTAGATGAATTCTTTGCCAAAGGTATGATTCACGGTACAACGCACCTTTGTGTAGGTCAAGAAGCGAGTGCAGTTGGCACTTGTGCTGTTTTGGAAGACAGAGATAAAATAACAAGTACACACAGAGGTCATGGGCATTGTATTGCTAAAGGTGCTGACGTGAACAAGATGATGGCGGAATTGTTCGGCCGAACGACTGGCTATTGCAAAGGCAAAGGTGGCTCTATGCACATTGCTGACGTTGACAAAGGTAATTTAGGTGCAAATGGTATTGTGGGCGGCGGTATACCACTTGCTGTAGGGTCTGCGCTCACCTCACATATGAAAAAAATGGATTATGTAACGGTTTGCTTTTTTGGTGACGGGGCATCCAATGAAGGAAGTTTTCATGAAGCATTAAATTTGGCTTCCGTCTGGAAACTGCCTGTTGTTTTCGTTTGTGAAAATAATCAGTATGGTATGTCGGGACCGGTAAAAGATATGGTACAAATTGAAAATATTTCTGAAAGAGCTAAATCTTATGGGTTTCCAGGCGTAACGATTGATGGTAACGATATTGTTGAAGTCATGAATGCAGTGAATCAAGCGGTAGATCATGCCAGAAACGGCAATGGGCCGACATTGGTCGAGATGAAGACTTACCGTTGGAAAGGTCATTCTAAAAGTGATGCAAAATTATACCGCACGAAGGAAGAAGAAGCTGAATGGAAGGAAAAAGACCCGATTAAACGGTTTAAAGAAACGTTGATAGACGCTGGTGTTTTCAATGAAAAAGAAGCTGAGGAAATGAGAAAATCTGCAAAAAAAGAAATTGAAAAATCTGTTGAATTTGCTGAAGAAGGTCCAATGCCGACTAAAGATGATTTATTAACAGATGCTTATGCATAATCTTTTTATTTAGGGAGGGAAACTTAATGAGAGAATTAACATACTTAGAAGCTGTAAGAGAAGCAATGGAATTAGAAATGAGAAATAATGACGATGTATTTATATTGGGAGAAGATATCGGCTTATACGGCGGAGCTTTCGGTGTAACGCGAGGGATGTTGGATGAATTCGGAGCGGAAAGAATCCGTAACACACCTATCAGTGAATCGGGCATTACAGGTGCGGCAGTAGGTTCTGCATTGACAGGTATGCGTCCGATATTGGAGCTGCAATTTTCTGATTTTATGACAATTGCTATGGATCAGATGGTAAACCAGGCGGCAAAATTACGTTATATGTACGGTGGTAAAGGACATGTTCCGATGGTTTTGAGAACACCGGGAGGCTCTGGAACAGGTGCAGCAGCACAGCACTCACAAAGTTTGGAAGCGTGGATGACGCATATACCTGGTCTGAAAGTCGTCCAACCGTCCAATGGATATGATGCAAAAGGGCTGTTGAAAGCAGCAATTGATGATGATAACCCGGTTATCTTTTATGAACATAAACTATTATATGGTACTAAAAGTGAAGTACCTGAAGAAGAGTATGCCATCCCTTTGGGGAAAGCAGATATAAAAAAAGAAGGTAAAGATATTACTGTTGTAGCCACAGCAGTCATGGTGCCTAAAGCTTTGGAAGCGGCGGAAAAGTTGGAAAAAGAAGGCATCAGTGTTGAAGTTATAGATCCACGTACGCTTGTGCCGCTGGATAAGGAAACAATTATTGAATCCGTTTCTAAAACAGGAAAATTAGTTGTTGTTCATGAAGCGGTTAAACGCGGTGGATTTGGCGGCGAAATCGCCAGCATGGTTGCAGAAAGTGAAGCTTTTGACTATTTAGACGCTCCGATTAGACGTCTGGGCGGTGTTGAATCACCTATTCCATATAACCCGGAATTGGAAAAAATGGCTGTGCCGCAAGTACCAGATATTACAGCTGCAATTAAAGATTCTGTTAATAAGAAGTAGGAGGTGATTATCATGGCTGAAGGAATTTTTATGCCGAAATTAAGTAGTACAATGCAGGAAGGTACGTTACTGCAGTGGTTAAAAGAAGAAGGTGACAGTGTAGAAGTCGGTGAACCTTTATTTGAAATAATGACAGATAAAATCAATATTGAGGTTGAAGCGTATGAAGAAGGCGTTTTGTTAAAAAAGTATTATGAGATTGATGAAGTTATTCCAATCAACACGATAATAGGGTATATAGGTGAACCTGACGAATCTGTACCTGATTCACCCCCTGAAAACGAAGAAGATGACTCTGAAGAAACATCGGAACAAACGGAGACGTCGTCAAATATTAAGGACAGTTCCAAATCAGAGGATGTTAAGATTGATGAGACAGATAAGGTGCGCGCAACACCGGCAGCAAGACGGGTGGCGAGAGAAAATGATGTTGAATTATCCGGCATGAAAGGTACAGGTGCAAAAGGCCGTATCCACGAACAAAATGTTTATGATCAGCTTGATGACATTAAGCCACTTATCACACCGTTGGCTGAAAAGATGGTAAAAGACCATCAACTGAATGCCAGTCAGATTAAGGGGACAGGTGTCAGAGGAAAAATTGAAAAAGACGATGTTGAAGCCTTTTTGGATGCAGCACAAAATACTGATAAACATGAAGCACAAAAACGTGTAAAATTAAAAGGTTTAAGAAAAGCGGTTGCGGATAAAATGCTGGCAAGCGCGCAATCAATACCTCATGTTACATTAACAACAGATGTGGATATGACAGAAGTCATAGCAATGCGTAAGAAATTACTTCCTGCGATTGAAGCACAAACTGATAAACGTTTATCTTTTACAGAAATCATTATGAAAGTTACAGCTCATACACTGACCAACCATCCTGCAGTTAATGCTTCCTTAATTGATGATGAAATAGTCTACAATCAGCAGGTGAATCTAGGGTTGGCTGTGGCAGTAGAGAATGGATTAATTGTGCCTTCCATTCACGATGTAGATCGAAAAGGACTTGCTGAACTGACTGAAATGAGTAAAGATTTGGGCTTAAAAGCAAGAGATAATAAATTACTACCCGATGAAATGCAGGGAAGTACATTTACGATCAGTAACCTTGGCATGTATGCCATTGATGGCTTTACACCAATTATAAACCCGCCTGAAACAGCTATATTGGGAGTCGGGAGAATTACCGAGAAACCAATTGTTGAAAACGGTGAATTGGTTATCCGTCCTGTGATGGTCCTAAGCTTGTCGTTCGACCATAGAGCAATTGACGGTGCGCCGGCTGCAGCGTTTTTAACAGATTTAAAAATGAATCTAGAATATCCTTACAGTTTACTTATTTGATAAAAGTGATTAAAAGGAAAGTGATAGGCTTTTCTTTTAATCACTGTGTATTGATAAGGAGGGACTCATGAATGAGTAAATATGATGTTGTAATTGTTGGAGGAGGCCCGGGAGGCTATGTTGCTGCTATCCGCGCAGCCAAATCCGGATTGGCTACGGCACTGATTGAATATGATGAGTTGGGTGGAACTTGTCTTAACAGAGGCTGTATTCCTTCAAAGACGTATTTAAAACATGGTGAAGTGTTAGAGACCATACAGCAAGCGAATCAATATGCCATTCAAATTGATAACAGCCGTTTGGATATGCCGAAAGTCGTAAGCCGAAAGAATAATGTCATTAAACAACTTAACAGCGGTATAAAGGGATTACTGCGGCAAAATAAAGTGTATGTTTATGATGGGTATGGTTATGTTAACGAGGATAAAAGTATTCAGATTAAAACTGAAAGTAATGAAAAAACAATTTACGCTGAAAATATTGTGATTGCGACAGGATCTTCTGTTGCAATTCCGCCTATAGAAGGTGTGGAGGACGTCCCTTATGATACAAGCAATACGATTTTCAATCTTGAAGAAGTACCGGAATCGATGATCATCGTCGGTGGCGGTGTCATAGGTGTGGAAATTGCATGTGCTTTTAACGTATTCGGAACAGATGTGACTATAATCGAAATGGCAGACAGAATTTTACCGCTTGAAGATGAAGAAGCAGCTGCTTTTCTTCAAAAAGAACTGAAAGATAAAGGAATTGCGATTCATACGTCAAGTCAGGTCACAGAGATGAGAAACACTGGTAATAAGCAAGCTTTAAAGGTAACGCGGGATAATCAGGACATTAATTTAGACGCAGACAAAATTTTGATGTGTGTTGGCAGAAAGCCAAATAAAACAGGTTTAGATAATTTAGCATTAGATTACGAAGGTCCGTTTGTAAAAGTGAATAAGCACAACGGAACGAATATAGAAGGTATTTATGCTATTGGCGATGTTGTTGGCGGGTATCAGCTGGCACATGTTGCTAGTGAAGAAGGAATAAAGGTCGTTGATTATATCTTAGGACGTAAACAAAAAAGTAAAGCCTTTACGCCACGCTGCGTATACAGCTTTCCGGAAATTGCCAGCGTCGGGCTGACTGAAAAAGAAGCCAAAGCAAAAGGAATTGATATTGCTGTTAAGAAAATTGACCTTGCTGCGAACGGAAAAGCGATAGCAGCGAGTGAAAATAAAGGATTTATGAAAATAATTGCCGATAAAAAGTATAATGAAGTAGTTGGCGTGGTCATGGTAGGATCTCATGTCACCGAGATGATTAGTCAGGCAACTGCAACGATGTTTTTAGAAGGAACGGTTGATGAATTAGCTTCAATGATTTTTCCGCATCCAACAGTCTCGGAGGGATTATTTGAAGCAGCCAATGCTTTTTTGGATAAAGGGATTCATTATACTTAAAAACTGCCACAGTGCAGCCTTTTTAATCTATTTGGAATATATAAATAAAAACGTTATGATATGTTATAGAAATAGATAAAGGGAAGAGGCATTTTATGGAAAAATGGGAAGAAAAACGATATTTAGTCAAAATAGCTTATTTATATTATGTTGATAATTGGACGCAGGCACAAATAGCGGAAAAAATGGATGTTTCACGTCCATTAATAACGAAAGCTTTGCAAAAAGCGAAAAAATTAGGCATTATCAAAGTTTTTATAGATGACTCAACTTTTCATACGGTACAATTAGAAGACAAAATACAGGACATGTTTAATCTAACAGATGTAGTCATTGTACCTGAAAATCCTTCTTCTAAAGACTTAACCTTAAATGCAGTAGCAAAAGCTGGGGCAAATTATTTGCATAAAAACCTTAAAAATGTTCAAACTGTTGGTGTTTCCTGGGGGAAAACTTTATCAATGTTAGTGGACGAGTATCCTTATCAAGTGAATGAAAATGTTGAAATTGTTCCTTTAGAAGGAGGTATGGGCGTTAAAAATATAGCAATCCATGCCAATCAATTGGCCTATAAATTATCGAACAAAATGAATGGAACTTGCAGCTATATATATGCACCTGCCATAGTTGAATCAAATGATTTATATGAGCGTCTAAAAAAAATGGATGATATCCGAAACGTTTTACAAAAAGGAGAACAAGTCGATATTGCTTTAATTGGTCTGGGCAATCCTTTTGAAGCATCAACATTGGAAGAGCTTGGTTATATTCAGGATGAAGATAAAAGAGATATGTCAGATAATCAAGTTGTCGGAGATTTAGGTTTCAGATTTTACGATATAAACGGAATTCCTGTTAAACATGTATTTGAAAAGCAAGTCATCGGCATATCCCTTGAAAAACTTAAAAAAGTTAAGAAAGTGATTGCTGTCGCGAGCGGGCGCTTAAAAGCCACAAGTATTTATGCGGCTCTAAAAGGCGGCTTTGTAGATGTATTGGTAACAGACCAAGCTGCCGCTAATGAAATTATTTCAATGAGAAAATAGATTGTCTAGTTAAAGATAATAATCTTCATAGGAATCAAATTTAACATCAGAATTCAAGATTATTTTAATTTCGGATTCAACATATAGAATTGATAAGTTTTTGATGATCTTCTCTAAGG